>WLWD01001364.1_pt1 | contig 150837 bp, 76 predicted proteins | sample 6712731 | NCBI WGS metagenome assembly WLWD01 (sample SAMN12718690, study PRJNA576275) | sponge metagenome | isolation source: marine sponge | host: Mycale hentscheli | place: New Zealand: South Island, Marlborough, Capsize Point | collected 2014-11-01
GGACGACGTTATGTGCAGAACGGCTGACCCTCACCTTTGACCTATAGAGCGCGGCCGATCAAACGAACTTTGAACCTTAAGCACGCGCATGCGCAAATGGCTGACCATTGCTGCTGCGGGACTGACCATTGCTTCGGGGCTGACCATTGCTTCGGGGCTGACCATTTCTGAGCCAACAGACCCACCTCAATCATGCTGAAGTACATGATTACTTGGAAAAATAGCTGTGGGTACACATCAATATTTTGCAACTGTAGTTTTTTAATAATAATACTACTTCAATTTTGGACGTGACTGCTTATTCTAAAAGTTGAAGCTACTGTGTGACACATATTCTTAAGTCGACAGACCACAACTCCATAAAGTTCATGGAGCAATCTACATGTGTATGTATCTAGAGTATCTAGTAGTGACAGTGAGAGCAGCATATAAGTACTTTTCCTGGGTCCATGCATCTCACTCGCCTCCTCCGCATCTCCTAGCCCCCCCCCCCCGCCCTTCCTCACCCATATATGTTCATAGAATGTTTCTCCAATTTTGTTAGAGTAAATCATAGCATTGTATTACTAGTTAAATACAACTTCAGTACGATCAACGTGACGACTCAAGGCAGCACTAAGAGGTCACCACTAAGAGGTCACCAACTGAAGGAACCTTGAGTATGTTAGTTAGTCAACTTTATTCTGAAATTAATGCAGACTGCTCGTAAGCTAGTATAACATTCACAATGCCATTGACAAAATACTAATGAACTATTCCAAAAAATAAAATACTGTAAATTTCCAGTATGAAGAAGCTCTTAAAGAGTTGGATTATGACAGTGTCAGTGATAGGTTTAATTGTCCTCAATACTCCAGTAGATTTTCCTTCAAACAAATTGTCACTAGAAACGTCCACATCAATTCCTTGGACACTCTTTCATCTCCAACCTGTAACAAAGAAGGGAAAGTAATCACATGTTACCAATTTTTGGTGTTCCTTTCAGGAACACAATGCTGTTTTCACTACAGTACAGTACAGCAGTTGATGTTACACTGCTTATCTCTACTCGATAAAGGTCTCAATAATAACCTTTATAGGAATGCTTAATTAGAAAACTAAATATACATTATGAATGTAAGAACGTAAAAAAACAACAACAAGAAAAGTACCACTTACTAAGATGAGTGAAAGAGACCACAATGGCACTCTATATACTGTACACATGAAAGTGTATACAATATAATGGAGGTTAACGCCCAGTTAACCGGGGTTAACTCCGGCACTGGGAGCGGCCGGGCAGCAGGATCAGGGGGTGGACTCTATAAGGCCTAAGGACAACGGGTAAAGGGGGTATACAGTAGGCGGGGTACACAGTAGGCGGGGTCAAGAGTCCTCGTGCTAGCAGAGTTGCAGGCAAGGCAGCCAGAATAGCCAGCAGGGCGGCGATTGCGTTCTTGTCGTATAAGTTGCGTGTACTTTTTGCTCGATAGCGTGTTAGTGATGTCTAGCGAAGAAGCATCAGGCTCTGGGGCCACCCCAGTGGTGACTGCCGTCAACCTCGACGAGAGGACGATGGCTGCTATCATCTCCGGGGTGGTAAGCAAGCTGCAGGAGACTAGGAGAGATGGCAGCGGGGGAGGTGAGATGGGGTCGTAGTTAGGCTAGTTAGGGGGGGAGCTCTTCGCGCCAGCCCTCCTCCAGCCACTGCGGCTGTGTAACTATAGGGAGCTAGGCGGGGAGCCCCCGTAGGCTATATAGCGGGGTACCAGCCGCTGGGGTACATGCACTGATGGGGCAGGAGCCAGAATAGCAGGGTGGGACAATTAGCCACCGGGCAGGCAGGGCAACAGGGCGTGAGCTGGGCCATGATTGCCAGGGCCATGGCAGATCAGCTGGGCTGTGTGCTGGACACGCTGGGCCGTGGGACAGGCCACCACAACCTGACTAAATGGCTTGCAGACAGCCGTGGGCATGGCAACAGCGAGACATAGCAGCGAGGCAGGTGCAGGGGCCTGGGGCTCAGGGTAGCTTGGCACTTAGCAGGGCAAAAGTACAAGCAAGGGCCAGCGGCCTATTGCAATGTGGCACGTAGCAAGGCAGGAGCGTATGCGGGGGCCAGCGGCCCAGTCTGCATGGCATGCAGCAGGGTAGGATCAGATGCCAGGGCCAGCGGCCCAGTTTTGCATGGTATGGCGGGGCGGCAGGACAGGCGGGCCGGCCCAGTGAGGGCCCAAGCAGCCGGTCTTGAGTCAGTGCTGGGCTGGTTGGCTGCAGAAGCCTAGTACATTGCATTATGTTTGTATCCTCTGGCGGGCAGGTGGCTGGGGTCTGCTCCCGAGCAGCGGTGAGCTGGCAAGCAGCGGGATCCGAGCGCTGGACGCAGAGCAGGGGGAGATGGGCTCAACCAGCAGGGAGCCAAGCAGCGAGATCTCCATATGTGCGGGACCAGGGAGTGCCGACGGCGGGGACAAGGCTAGGTCGGCCATGGTCAGCTTGGGAACTGGGTTGCCGCCGCTACCAAAGAAACTGGTGGAGCGGATACAGGCCAACGAGTATGTTGATTTCACAGAGCTGCCGCCAGCTAGAGGCAAGGGCCGGCTGAACGCACAGCACGGGGACAACCAAGTTGTCGTGGTCCAGGCAGCGGACCTCATGCAGTCGAAGCGAGTGATTCCTGACCTAGCGACATGGTCCCAGTGCTATGCCGTGTACATGGCAGTGCTGCTGGCTCATCAACCGGACAGACTGGCAGACCTCATGGGCTATCAAGCATTGATAGCCAGGTGCAGCAAGAAATACAAGTGGCCGGCATGGGTGGTGTACGACCAGAACTTCCGGCAAGATGCGGCCGGCAACCCGGAGTTGCGGTGGGCCAAAGCCGACCCGAGTATCTACACCCAGTGCTTTACGGGCCAGGAGGCTAGCAGAGAGAACTGGTGCAGCAAGTGCCAGGGAATAGACCACCAGTCGGCTGACTGCCCCTTCGGGACCAGGAAACGTTCCTGGTTCTCTGGACCTGGGGCCGCAAGCTTACCCCAAGCGAGGATCGGCGGCGGGTATGGGCAGGAAGTGTGCCAGAAATACAATAAATTCCATGGGGACTGCCGGCATGGCAAGTCGTGCAGATACATGCACGTGTGCAGCGGCTGCAGGGGCCCCCACCCCATATCGAGATGCAAGGCAGGCTCAGATTCGCAGCAGCAGCAGGATGCGTGAAGCTAGAGTGGCTAGGCGCCGAGTCAGACTGTGTCATGATCATGTTTTGTGGTGTCTGTCGCATGGACAGTGCTGTGTTTATTTCGCATGATGCTCTATTGAATTGAAAGAACATGCTATGTGCCAACGGCAGGAACGGGGGGGGGGGACAGGGCGGCTGTGGTAGAGTATGGGTGGGCGGGTAAGTGGCTACCAGTAAGCTGGGAGGGGCTGTGGGCAGGTAAGGTGCATGGCATGTAGGGTCAGGGCGGATGGGGGGGGGGGGTGCTGCAAGCCGGGCAGCTGGTAGAGGCCCGGGGCTGGCAGTTCGAGGCTGAGCTCACGATATGCTGTCGTGTTGGTGTCAGATGCAGAGCCGAGCGAGAGACACAAGGCTGTGCAAGGCAAGCAGCTGCGAGCACTGGCTGAAGATGCTGGGAGGACGGCCCCTCCACTGCCGGAGCACCTGGCTAGGATTTCCACCCCAATGAGCGGGGTTATCTGGGCGCAGGAGCTGGCCGATCACCCAGATGCAGTGCTGGTCAGCGAGATCCTCCAGGGGATACGCGAGGGCTTCAGGATCGGCTACGGCCGCAGCAGAGCCCCCTTGAGAGCTAGAGGGCAGAATATGCAGTCTGCCACGGAGCACAGCGAGGTGGTGGACAAGTACCTGGCTGATGAAATCGAGGCTGGAAGGGTAGCGAGGGCAGGCACCCCTCAGCAAGCCGAGGCGATGGGCATTCACTGCAGCCCGTTCGGGGTCATCCCCAAGAAGAACAGGCCAGGGCGGTTCAGGTTGATTCTGAACCTGTCCGCGCCGGAAGGTTCCAGCGTGAACGACGGCATCAGCAAGGAGCTAGCCTCCCTATCATACGTCTCGCTGGACGTGGTGGCAGAGGCAGCAGCAAAGCTGGGGCGCGGGGCATTGCTGGCTAAAATGGACGTGAAGCAAGCCTATCGCCAGGTGTCCGTCCACCCAGACGACAGGCCCCTGCTGGGCATGCTGTGGAAGGGTGAGGTGTTCGTGGACACCACGCTGCCTTTCGGTTTGAGGTCGGCCCCACTGCTGTTCACTGCTCTGGCCGACGCAGCGCTGTGGGTGATGAAGAAACATGGCACTTCGCACGTCTTCCACTACGTGGATGACTTCATCACCATTGGAGCAGACGCAGCCGAGTGCGAGAGGAACAACGCCATCATGCACGAGACCTGCACCAGGCTGGGGCTCCCGCCAGAGCCGGAGAAGGATGAGGGCCCTGCGACGTGCATTACGTTCCTGGGCATCGAGCTAGACACGGCGGAGCTGGAGCTGAGACTGCCGCAGGACAAGCTGGCGCGGCTGACCACAGAACTGGCTGGCTGGAGAGGCAGGAAAGCTTGCAAGAAGCGGGACCTCCTCTCCCTGATCGGTGTGCTGTCGCACGCCTGCAAGGTCGTGAGAGCCGGCAGGACCTTCCTGCGGAGGTTGATAGAGCTCTCGACGACTACCAAGAGGCTAGAGCATTTCGTCAGGCTGAGCAGGGAGGCCCGATCCGACATCGAGTGGTGGTGGCAGTTCAGCACCAGCTGGAACGGCATCAAGCTGCTTAAATCGCCGGCGGAGACACACCCCGCCATAATTGTGGTGTCTGATGCGTCGGGCTCGTGGGGCTGCGGGGCTTACTGTGGCTCGCAGTGGTTCCAGCTTCCATGGGCTGGCGAGGCTGAGCAGTGGAACATCACGGCGAAGGAGCTGGTCCCAATCGTGGTGGCGACCGTGCTGTGGGGCAGGAGCTGGAGAGGGCAGACAGTGCTAGCTCGATGCGACAACGCAGCAGTCGTGTCGATCATTGGCAAGGGCACCTCGCGGGACAAGGAGGCCATGCACTTAGCAAGGTGCTTGGCCTTCTTCCAGGCAGAGTTCGACGTGCAGCTGGTGGCATCTCACATAAAGGGGGCGGAAAACGTGCTGGCTGACGCCCTGTCTCGAAATAACTCGGTGCTGTTTCGTGCTCAGTGTCCACAGGCAGAAGCAGAACCAACACCCATCCCAGAGGCTCTGCTGGACCTCCTGCTGGTCAAGAGGCCGGACTGGACCTGTCCCGGCTGGACCGATCTGTGGAGCGCTACCGTGCGAGCAGTATAGCGGACTCCACGGGTCGGGTCTACGGCTCGGCCCAAGCAAGGTACGAGCGCTTTTGCAGGGCGGCCCAAGCCCGACCATGGCCGACGTCAGAGCGTCTACTGTGCCGCTTCGTTGCCCGGCTGGCGGACGAGAGCGTGTGTGCGGCCACGATCAAGTGCTACTTGGCAGCTATCAGACACGGACACATAGCAAAAGGCTGGGGGGACCCGGAGATTTGTCAGATGCCACGGCTGGAGCAAGTGACGAAAGGGATCAAACTGGTCCAAGCGAGATCGTCGTCCTCAAGTCGGTCCCCCAAGCTGCCGGTGACTCCGGCCCTCCTGCGGAAGATGAGCCGGGTCTGGAGGGCAGACAGCAACAGGTTCAACGGCACAATGCTGTGGGCAGCCTGCACGCTGTGCTTTTTTGGTTTCTTCAGGTCGGGCGAGATAACAATCCCCGCTGAAGGAGCATTCGATCCGGACGCACACCTGTCTTTCGACGACGTGATGGTGGACAGCATGCAGGCCCCTCAGCTGGTGAGGGTGAGACTGAAGTCGTCCAAGACCGACCCCTTCCGGAAGGGAGTGGACGTGTTTGTGGGCAGGACGGGCGATGACTTGTGTCCAGTGGCAGCCGTGCTGGCGTACACGGTCCAGCGAGGCAAGGGGCCTGGCCCGTTCTTCCGATTCCAGGACGGCGGCCCCTTGACCAGGCAGAAGCTAGTCACGGAGGTCAAGCGAGCTCTGGAGAAATCAGGTGTGGACAGCAGGGCATACGCGGGCCACAGCTTCAGGAGCGGGGCAGCCACGACGGCGGCAGAGCAGGGCGTGGAGGACTCGGTAATCAAGATGCTGGGCAGATGGAGGAGCTCGGCATACCAGCTGTACGTGAGGACGCCCAGGAGGCAGCTGGCAGCCTTTTCCAAGAGACTGGTTGGCGGGTGTGGGAGAGGCGCCCCCCAAGCTTGATGAGGTCACCTCGCAACAGACTATCACTGTGTTGGTGTTGGCCATGTTGTTGCATTTGCTGTCGTTGCTGGTGTTTTCATGTTCTGATCTATGCTAGACTGGCTGACTTAGGTAAGGGGTGGCGGTAGCGGGAGGGCAGTAGGGGCCTGGGTAGTTAGCAGTAAGTAGTCTAGGGTTAGGATGGTACCCGGTGTCTCGATAGGTCAGTTTGGAGGGTGGAGGCTTTTATTCTGGCACCAGCAGCAGGTGCACAAAATAAGAAGTAATTGGCCAAGCTGATGGCCAATGTAACCCCAAACCTTGCCGCGCAAGGCGCGGGCTGAACTCGACCCGGGTACCGTCCGGCAAACACTCAACTGATGCATACGCTAGAACTAGAGGCAGGAATGCAAGAGATAGCAGAAGCTAGAATTACATCAGTGCAACGAGTTAAATGGAGGTTAACGCCCAGTTAACCGGGGTTAACTCCGGCACTGGGAGCGGCCGGGCAGCAGGATCAGGGGGTGGACTCTATAAGGCCTAAGGACAGCGGGTAAAGGGGGTATACAGTAGGCGGGGTACACAGTAGGCGGGGTCAAGAGTCCTCGTGCTAGCAGAGTTGCAGGCAAGGCAGCCAGAATAGCCAGCAGGGCGGCGATTGCGTTCTCCCACCCACCACGACCCCTTCGGGCCGGGAGTTCACACAGGGGGGTAGGTAGGGCATTATCCACCAGGGCGGGTTAGTGCTCCGCTCTGGTGTGACAGGTACCTGGTCGAGTTGGGGCTGGAGGCTTTTATTCTGGCACCAGCAGCAGGTGCACAAAATAAGAAGTAATTGGCCAAGCTGATGGCCAATGTAACCCCAAACCTTGCCGCGCAAGGCGCGGGCTGAACTCGACCCGGGTACCGTCCGGCAAACACTCAACTGATGCATACGCTAGAACTAGAGGCAGGAATGCAAGAGATAGCAGAAGCTAGAATTACATCAGTGCAACGAGTTAATGAGTTTGTACACAAGGAAGCCAGGTGTGATGAGCCCCACAACAAAAACTTTAATTTGTACAGACATAGCAGCAAAAGCTCTACAATTTACTCATGGGCTGATACACAATTTGTAATAATTGAAACTATCATTTCTGTATGTTCATGTATGTGCATGTGATACAGAGAGTACTTATGATTGCAACATTGTGCTCGCATCTATCAGGGGAATCCTGTACAAATGGCATCAAAATGTTGGATGGCTTCACTAAACTTTGCTCTAATTACAAAAAAGGGGTGTTGCTTGCCAGTCAGAAAGCATTCAAATGGACTCCTTTTGTTACAAACAATGTAAAAGTAGTAAATGTAAGAGCAAATGCAAACAGTGGTGTAGGAAGATGATTCGGTATGGGTGGGCTCGAAGGGCAAGGTTTTTTTTTTTGTGGTTTGCAGGTGTTCATGCGAGAAATCACATTGATCCTGGCATACACGCACTACACTAAGCAGAAACAGAGTAACTATAGTGCAGTGAAGACCCACTAGTGGGTATGGTAACATCAGAGTTCCAGTTAAGAACAGTCAATGACAGTGTTGAGGTGATAAATATAAACAAGAAACAAATCATCGACGATGCACGACGGTACACGAAAACAAAAACAAATGAGCACGCGTGAATACTAATGATGAAATAATGTGTGATGTTATAGTTGTTCTGGCAGTCAGAGAAAACATGAAGCTGTTGGCTTCACATAGGGTACTAACTGTTGTGGAAAAGGCCCCCCTATCGTCACGTCGTAATTATGTGAGCAAATAATTTCTTGCAATTTGAGATAGTTTTGCTTAATCCTGAGAATTTAACAAAAAGAAAAATAAAGATAGATGGCAAAAGATTCTACTAAACTTTTCTAAGCAGTACGAAACATCAGAACCATCTTTACATAAGTATTTAGAAGAATACTACATATGTTACACTTGTAATACGTAACTAAACTATTTGTCGCTCAATGTAATACACGTACATTACATGTTATTTCACAACAATGGGCAATGTGCTAGGAAGATTGGCCTTGCTGATGTAGATACAAGCATGAATATTGAAAGACATGTTTGCAGTAACATTTTTAACACATGGTGGAATTCTAATATTAAATTAATTTGCTTCCATCAGCTCAAGATTAATGAATGGCAAAGTAAACAAAATAGTTGATGGTCTCTTTCATATTTTGATGCACACATACTTCCACTAACTAACAAAAGAACTGATGTGGAAGAAAGTGGGTAGAGAAAGGGAGACATCAACATGGGATAGTCTAGTATTGCCAGACCCTTTACCTACTGGTAGACTGACATAGAACAGTTTGTTAACTGCAATTCGCCTTATTGGTATGGTTACCTGGTGTCATCCTCCTACACATTGGCAGTCTGTGCTGATGTGAGCCTGTGGTTATGTCTGCGCATGTTCCTTGCGGGGTGGTGGTGTGACAGTCAGACAGACCACCTTAATGTAGCTGTCCAGGGCAGGCTGCCCTTCATTCAACATCTAATACTACTGCGTACTGCCCCTCACAGCTATTAGGCCAAGCAGCCCTTCAGCTAATCACTAAGTGTGATACGTACACTCTGCCCTTGCTCAGGTCTTCTTACCTGGGCATGTGGTCTCTCACTTATTAACAACTGCTGGGGGCACTCTCCCCTTACTCTCGACAACCACTACCCAGATTGTGTTCCTGGAGTCTACTTAGACTCCAGTGTGCAGTGAAAGCAGGTGAGGTGGGAGTATACAGGCCTGGTTTACTGAAGCTGTGCCCACTCGGGTTACCCGAGACAGACATGGTGGCTGGAGTCATCCAGGTACCAGGTGCTGATCACAGCTCCAAGGTCAGTGGCACCACTCCCTTCTCCGAGGAACCAATACGTATTCACTGTATGGCCACATCACTAAGCCTGTGAGAGGGAGAAGGTTGGGGGTCAAGGGTAGTTCAGCAGTACTCTTGTCATAATGATCAGCAATGTGTATGCATGTCTGTACTTACAGGTATACAGCCTACTATCATTGGTAAGAGAGCTGTCAACCCCCTTTACTAACCTATCACTTATAGCCTTGGGGGTGTAGGCCGCCTCCTGCAGCCCTTTGGGAGGCAGTAAGCCTATGAATAGATACATAGGCAGCGAACCTGAGAATACATAGAAAGTGAGGAAGTGAGCCCGAGAGTGCGCACGAATACATTGGTGAGCTAAAGAGCAAGAATGCCTTAACAGCATTGGGTGTGAAAACAGATTGACACAGTAACATGAGTGTGAGAATAGATAGAAAGTGAGCCTGATAGTGTGAGAATAGATAGGCAGCGAGCCTGATGGAGTGAGAATAGACAGGCAGTGAGCCTGATGGAGTGAGAATAGACAGGCAGCGAGCCTGAGTGAGAGTGAGAATAGATAGGCAGCGAGCCTGATGGAGTGAGAATAGACAGGCAGCGAGCCTGAGTGAGAGTGAGAATAGATAGGCAGTGAGCCTGATGGAGTGAGAATAGATAGGCAGCAAGCCTGAGTGAGCGCAAGAGAATAGACAGGCAGAGAGCCTAAGTGAGAGTGAGAGAATAGACAGGCATCGAGCCTAAGTGAGAGTGAGAGAATAGACAGGCAGCGAGCCTAAGTGAGAGTGAGAGAATAGATAGATAGCAAGCCTGCGAGTGAGAGTAGACATGCAGTAAGCCTGATAGTGAGAGAATATGAGCCTGATAGCGTAAGACTAGACAGGCAGCGAGCCTGAGAATGACGGCCATGAGCCTGATAGTGCAAGAATACACAGGCAGCGAGCCTGAGAGTAAGAAAATAGAGACAGGCAACGAATGTGATAGTGTGAGAATAAGTCCAGTACCAATAGCGTGAAGGGCAGCGTGCCCTGCATAGACACTATTAAAGGGCCCCCCGGTGGACCGTCACACCTCTAGTAAAAATATAACTACAATATGCACTAGAACCTCCTACCGATGCTATATATGTGACCGTCTACGGGAAAACCGGGCACAACGCGGCGTGCGTAATATCGAGAAAAGATCGATCGATTTCTTAAAAATGTATTGTTTCAAGCCTACGGAAGGGAACGGTTAGGTCTATTATAGCAGGAACGACTAAAGCTGCGACGATAAAACTTGGAGAGCTCAATATCTGGACCCCGACAACTCCGTAAGTGCAAAAAAAAAAAATTCGAAAGTGCCGCGTTGTGCCTGGTTTTCCTATAGACGGTCACATATAATGCCACACTGGCCATAGTGTAGTGTGGCTTATGAGTCCTAACACATATCCAGCACTAGTTCATTCTCTAATCTCTCTCATCATGTAACCCCTATTTTCTCCACCTCCCTTCTCATGTAACACTCACATCAGCATAAATCTCAATTACAGCATGCACCTGACTGATTCAGGAGTTTCTATGCTTTTGAGAAAACTGATCACTTTGACAGAGCCAATCTTGGCAATACCGTGAGAGGGTCTGGCCATTACTAAATACTGCAGATAGTTACTAATATGCAATGGACAATGATGATCATAAATGTTTGCATGAAGGTTAGAATAAGAAGAGTGGGAGCCGGCCATGCACCCCACACCTGTAACGAAGCCTATGCCTGACCATAACGAGGGCTGGCAGCATGCTCTCGTGATTTAAAGATAGCGACTGTGGGTAGAGTAACAGCATCAGAACTAGAGTCCAACTCTTAACCTAACTACACTAGTTAAGCAAGGCAAATGAACCGGCTGCATGCCCATATATTATCGAGCCATAGAACTCCTGTTTCGGCTGATTGCATCTGTAAGTATCTATTGTGTATGAAAGGCCATAAGCCGGGTACTGATGATTTCACAATAAGGTGGTGGCTTGATGATGTACATAGATCCTATATATCCAACCTGACCTACAGAAAGCTAATTATTTAGAGTACAGACAGTATGTCTCCAGCCCCTTACTATTAAAAAAAAACAAACCACTACTGATAAGCAGTCATCCTTAGAGAGCTAATAGTGCCGGGTGAACCAGCCATTCTGGCAAGGCAGTAACAGGTAGCTACTAGGCTTAGGTTACAAGCACTGAGAACAGTGGCTATTAGGACTAATGTACTTGTGCCCGGGTGCCATTGCTCCACATGTGACACACCACATGTGACCACTTAGCCGCATGGTCGCAGTATTTGCAAATCCTCTGCCGACCTTTACCTGGGTTCGGGTGATGTGATGGTGGGCTACATCTCCGTTAACTTGCTCACTCATCACGTAGTTAATTGTGGCTTAATTAATGTGGGTAAAACCATTATGATAATAGAAAATTTCTCTCGTTCTAACAGCCAGTAATTATTTCAGCCGAGAATGACTGACTACTCACTAAGATTGTCAACATCTTGCGATAGTACTGGTCTCATATACACTGACATCTGATTACATAACTTGACATACACATTTGCATGTATATTTATTGTCACACAAACACTTGTGTCCTAGGTGACCACAACAAGCTAGCCAGGCCACTAATTGCTCTGAGTGTTGGTGATACATTCTAGCAATGTAGACCAACTGGAACCAATACTTCCTTATATTACAAACACACTCTAGAGAACACTCACTTGCCATCATTACAGCAGTATCAGGTAACTCCATGATCATATGTTGACACTTCTTGAGCCATCATTCACAGCTGGTCTAAGTCAGCATCGAAAGCAGCTCCACCCACTCCATCCCACTACAAAGAAAAGCAATAGAAAAACAAAACACACTGAAGTGAATAAATGTAATCATGAAATTTCAACTTATACTCTGCAAGCTAATCCCCCCAAGAAACAGTTCGAGAGGTATAGTCTCTTAAACATATTCACTAACACAGCAGTTCTGGATCTCTAGATTGGCCAGTTGTAACACAATAAGAGGTAGGGCCATCCATGAACACATAGTATAATGCAGAAATAGAAGGTCAAGACAGTGTGGTAAAAAATAAAACAACAACAACATTAATTTCAGAGGTTAGCCACAGGGAAGAAATCTCAGCTCTATCTAAATGATAGACCTTATAATTAAAAAAATTCATTATCCTAAATTAGATAAACTTAGCAGAAGATATAGACAATGCAACAGTTGCAAATCCCCGATGTGTGGACAGTGCATATTTCACATGGGCCTCAATTTGGTGGACCAGCATAAAGAAAAAAATTGCACTCATTGAAAATATCATATAAGAAATTGAACATCCGAATAATTCAATTATAGAAGAAAAAACAAACATTCCTACATAGGAAACTAGTTGCACACACACGCACACAGGCATACACTACTAATGAATGACAGGATTCAGTTTTGATCAATACTCATTCACTGATTAAAATTTTAGGTATCACAAGTTACGACCAAGGATGAAATGATAGTAAAATAAATTAAGTATTACATAAAGATTCATTATTACTACATACATAAAAATATACAGCTTCATACTAATATATATATATTTTTAATTTCTGTGATATCTGTAATAATAGTTCAAACATTTCAGCTCCGTGGAGTGACTTTTTAACCCTTTCGACGCCATAACCGCATATATGTGGGCGAGAACAGGTCCGCGTTCTCTGAATTAAAAAAAATAATTCTACTTTCGATTAAACCGTCATTTCTTTTTTATACATCGTTATACTTCCTTTCAAAAAAATATTGAACCTGTACAGGCAGGTTAAGTATTTTTTTAATTGTCTGAAAATGGAAGATCGAGAAATATTTTTTACCAAGAATTTTCAGGATGCCGAGCACCCAATTTTTTTTGTTGCCCACGAACTTCAAACACTCAGAATAGAAAGTATGAAGCCTATAGAGAGTCCCTTAGCATTTTGGAAGAATATGGATAAAGTTTTCCCTACCAGACATCGAGAGCAATTGATTGGGTTAGTTCCTCAGAGTCTCCTCGAAACTTCCTGTAAGATGGACTGGTTCTGGTTCATTTTCTGGCTTTTAGAAGCTTATTCTGCTTGTTATAAGGCTATAGCTACCTACTTTATATGCCTGGCTGTTTGTGAATTATTGCGATTGCTTTGTGGTAGAAATTCAAAAATTAAATTTGAATTCTAAAAGATGCCCGAAGGGTTGAAGAAACGTCGAAAGAGTTAAAAGTGATAAAATAAAATACATTTCTCTTCCCATCATATTTTAATGTATAAAATAAGGCTATAGAAAAAAATCCAACTTTATATAGGTAAATAAAGTGGTTTCAACACAGAATAGTATGACATTCACTTCTAATATTCCAATAAACTGAACTAAACCTTCCGTGCTTGCTGTTCTCACACTCCTAGCACTTTCAATTGCTACAAATACCTGTAATAGGTAGACTTCAATTCCTACTGGACTTAAGTACTGCTTGATTATGCAGGCTTCCCTGAGGCTCCATTATTACTTTCTACAGCTCTAACCCTAAGGAAAACGGCTGCACGGGTAGCCAACTATCTGTCCTTACTTTCTTCTTCTCTAACACGGCTAAATTTGCCATTCTCCAGAAGCAATAGCCTCGAAGGTTGTAAAACAAGGAACCATAAACTCCTGATCGAATGGTCCAAAAAATTAACTATATTGGCTGCTAAGAAGAGAAAAATTTGCTATTATTATGATTATTTCAGCCGAGAATGACTGAAGCTTTAATATTGTATTTTTTTTAATGATTCTTTAAAGTGATCGACTTCCGTGGCCGCATTAATGCAGTCACAATGGTTTATGTTCCCCATTTAACTTCAATAAATCCACCTGATATGAATTTTCACTTCAAAAAAATGCTTCAACCAGACATCTTGAGAACGAATTGGCTGCAGCTACTCACTTACAAATTTCTATGGCCTACAAGTAAATTAAGACATCAGCTGTGTTCAGATATCGACATAGAAACCACTGACTTCAATCCCATGATATTCATACTTGATTATTAAAGTTCAAACCACTAGTCATATTAATCAAACATTTCAGCTACTATTAAAAAAATTGAACTTTGATATCAAGTACGTTTATACCTAGTCTAACAAATATTATCCAGGAAATCCCATCATATTGAACTACTGCACACTAACCACTGTCACTACGATAAATTTATCTCTAGCCAACTCTCAGATACACTTCTGAGGATCTCATGACCCATACTGATTGTAGACATGTTCAATACACCCTATTATCCCTACTATCATTAGGGCTCTTCCGGCTTTTCACCCAGGAGGGAGCTAAGTTAGACAGCAATCGATATTTTTAATTAATCGTGCAATATACTTTATAAGATGTAATTCTGTACCAAGACTTAGAATAAAATATTATCCCCATTCTCTTTTTTTGTGTGTGTGTATTATTTATTTTTCCTACTAAGCCTTATACCTTAGCCACTTTCATCATGTATACCACTGTTAATTAAAAAAATACCAGTACATTAAAGGAAAAACAACAACACAATCTGGGGGGGGGGGAGGGAGGAATTTTAGTAGGTACAGTGGCCGAGTGTTTACTGTCATGCTTGTAATCACAAAAAATCTTACCTGACGATGACATGGAAGATGTATATGGATAAGAAAACCAAAAAGGAACATGTTTTGACTTGGTTCACTTTAAGTTATTGAATGTGCCTCATTATTACCTTTCATAATGTTTTCAGTAGGTAACAAATTAACAATTTCTAAATTTAATAGTACGGTGCGAAATTGCCCATTAAAAATGTATGGGGAAAATAGCTGTTCAATTGAAATCGCACGGGGAAATGAAATAGTGCGTAACTAAGTGAAATACCACAGCTGCTAAGTGAAATAGTACGGATAAGTGTGCATGTGTGCATGTGTGCATGCGTGCAGCATTAACCTTGAAAATGTACAATTCGAGACATTCTAGTTGGAGACAATGTCATTGTGTACCACAGAAGCTCTACCCATATTAGATGGAATTTTTCAACATTTTAGGATGAGTTGTAGGCTGAACACGAAATTCCAGAGGAAGCTAATGCTGAAATACGAAGATAGTGAGTGACTGATACGGTGTAGCTACAAGTGCAAATGACAAAAAATAAGCTGGCCTACTAATAGCAAGTGATAGCACGTGTAACCTGTGCTATTAGGGTTCAATAGCACTCATAAAGCATTCAAATAGCACTCTCCGAGTACAATTTCAATTGCTTTACGAGTGTTATTGATCCCTAATATACCCATGCTATTGTACTCATACTACAGTAATATAAAATGGTATTCGATAACCCACACTTTCAGCAATGAGTTGGCAACAGAAATGATTAGTTCAGACAGTTACATGCTTTACAAGAGGGGGAGGGGAGAGGTGCTTAAAGAAAACTCTGTTTTTTTGTCATGGCAAATAATCTGTCATGGCAAATAATCTGTCATTCAAGCTCTACATGCAATTCATTAGCTATCTATTCGATACTACACATCAGAGTATTTAGTACACTTACTTGTTATCACAAAGCATAAGTGAATTCCTGCCGTTGTAGTCCTCTCTTCCGTTATCATCACTCACCAGTAGCACAAAATGCAGCTTAGCCAACATCGAGCAACCAACCTAGTCTCGCGTAGCCAGACCCTTTACCAATCGCTACGCGGGAAAAGGGTCTGGTAAACTGACATAGAGCAGTTTGTTCTTGCTTAGTCAGCAAGTGATTAACTGTGGTTCAATTAGTGTGGGTGTAAATCGTTAAATATTTTCAGGCGCGTGAATTGTTCAGATCAGTAGGCGGAGTTCGTTCTGTATTGTGCCATGAAGAAATGTTACTTGTGCAAAGCTATGCTGGGAAATGCTGCCGGTTAAAAATTAATGGCACTTTGAAGGTACCATGGCATATACAATGGCCTGTGCACAAAGCAACAACTAAGCGAGACTTCCAACTTAAAAAAAGCTAGGCCAAGTCACTGCTTAAACTAATGGCATCACCTAAAGGAAGAGTTTTGACATGGCTGGGGAGTTGTGCACAGAAATTGTTTTATTTTATTTTATTTTATTTTATTTTATTTTATTTTTTTTTTTATTATCTTATCATTTATTTTATTTTATTTATTTATTATTTTATATTTCACCCCGCTATGCGGGAGAGGTATTGGGTGGCGACACCCGGCACATTGTGTTTTATACCTGTTCTTGTCTTTCAATGAAATTTTCCAAACTACACGCGCAAAAGTTTGAGCAGCAGTCTTACTTCACAGGATATTACGTCACCTATTGTTTGCGGTCTCCCCAATTAGCGAGGGGAACTGAACAAACTGCTCAATGTCAGTTTACCAGACCCATTTCCCGCGCAGCGATTGGATCATACTATGCAAGCTCTGGAATATATTACTGGTAGCTGACTGCATTTACTAATGGTGCAGCCACAAGTCAGTAACCAATGGAATTGTAATCTATAGATTGATTCCTTTTTTATTTCTTGTCATAGATTTGGCATAGACTGAACACGACCTGATGGATGGAAAAGGGTCTGGCTACGCGAGACTACAACCAACCACGAGCAACCAACAACCACCTACTTCAAAAGTGCAGGGTCACCAAGGACAACTTCCACAGAGGTCGAAGGTGAAACCTGGCACCAAGAGCGCGCGCAAAGACATTACGTGAGGTCAAAGGTGAGGGTCAGCCGTTCTGCACATAACGTCTTTCATTTGTATTAGGCCACGCATGCACTCACACAAAAAGATAAAAACATCGGGTTCACATATACCGGGGCACAAATCCAACAAACACACGCACGACAATTCCTCTGAAAAGTGACCTCTAATAAATAACCTCTAGCTAGTTAAGTGTTTATAAAAATTATACATATAAGGGCATGCATCATAACATAATAAATGAATGCTGAATCTCTTTTCAGTTCAGTCCTAGGACCAACTAAGGCTGCATGGCATGGTTGAGGTAAATCTATTTCATGCCAATCTCCTAGGAAGAATAATGCATGTATTTAACATGCAGTTGAATGTAGCAAAAAACTAACTTGATATGATATGGTAGGCAACTATCAGGTACTTGATTTCTATAATTCAAAACTGCATTAAATTTGCAAAGCTTGATTGCAGGCTACACTGCCCTGTTAAACATGGAGGATTGGGAGTGAATTAAGCCGTTCAGCTAGCCACCTCTGATTATTTGTCATCTACTGCTGCTGTAGCTAACTTTAATAGCTGCAATCCTACTAGCATCCCACCAGAACTTGCCAACTCCCTTTGCTGATGAAGCACTAGAGAAGTGGTCAGATCCTACTACTATCATGCCACTAGCCATTGCCAACTCCCTTTGCTGATGAAGCATGTGAAAAGTGATTTGAAGGTCACATTTCAATGCCACCTACTGGTACTGGTGCTGCATGGGAAAGGACCTGGGAAAGCTCACATGCTTCTTTGCTGCTTCTTTGCTGCTAAAGGCTTGCTGAGTGATGCAAAGGATGAAGAGCAAAAAAGGCATTTGGCAGTAATGGACAGGGATTCAGGGTCAATGGCTACCTGCCTTACCAATTAATTCAGTGGGCTCAAAATGGCTGACAGTTTAGTAAGAATTGCAGTTGGCCTCCACATTGTCACCTCAATCTTAGTGGGTCAGAGGTCGAACAGAGTTAGGAACTCATGAATTGAGCTGCAAAAAGGTGAAGGCTGTCATTTACATTACCATGCCCATTCACAGAGTGTTGATTACAGCTGGTATTCCCTCCAGACTAAAGTCTCCAAAGACGCTGCGAGCAGATGCCAAAAGAGTTGATCGCATTACTTTGGCACATAGGATAATGTCACACCACTGGTTTAGGATACCATACACTGACATTTATGCAGTGTCACACAGGAATCAGGCAACAGATAGAGTAGACCAGGTATATTAGCAGAGGAGAAGAAAATGATGAAATATTTGGATCTTGCTACAACTTACAAGTTTCAGCCGGTTGCACTGGAAACATCAGAAGTAACAGGGCTAAATACAAGACCTGTTCTAAAGGAGCTCAGAATAAGGTTTAAGACCGCGTACTGAATATAGGTGAAATTTAACAGCTACTTTTTCCAAATACTCTTTTGTGGCTGTACAATGTAGGAATGCTGTGGCCATTGTGAGCTGTTCTGCCTTAAACCCTTCGTGTTTTTTTTAGTTTTTAATCATTTTTATCATTTTGTATACTGCTTTAATTAATTAGCAGTAATGTAAAATTTTATAGTTCACTCATAATGTTATAAATTAAATTGTAGAGAACCTTGTAGTATTCAATCATAAGATCATATTTAAAATGTATTTCTGTTGAAATAGGATAAACATATCTAATTTGATGACTTAAATAGTCGCTACACTTCAAAGAGTTATCATTACTATAAAAATGCACTTAATAAACTTTCATGTATTTTAAACTACAGTATATGTGTGACAAATGTAATTCTAATTATAGAAGTAGATGCTTGAAAAGATTAAGAGAATAGTTGCATGAGCTGCTAAATCGAATGAGTTAATCAAAGAAATTTCCAATCACAGGATGTCCTCTGTATGAGATCTGCAAAAATATAAGACAAGGTCCATACTAATACACAATATTATAAATACCAATATTGTCACTTAAACTAGAATATTAAATGTCAAAGACTTTGATTCCATACAGTGAAGTGATATTGTAATACAGATAACTTTTCACTTAATAGAATATACTTTTTTGCTTAAAAAAATGACAGGTAATTTTTAAACTGTTTAAAAGTGTGATGCATTGTGTAGTTAACCTATAGCCATAAAAAAAATCATATTAGATGATTCCACCAATCTGTTCATTTCAACCAATTATTCCAACAACCCGACCAAAGAACCCGTGTGGCAGCCGACCACCGTCACAGAGAGGAACAAGCCTTGTATGCTAATAACTTGTGTAAAAGTTAGTGTACTGACTGGAGTATCTATTGCCTACAAAATGTAAATCATATTCTATGCCAAAGACATTGTCAGGATGCTCTTACCCTAGATCTCTCACTCTTACCCTAGATCTCTCACTCTTACCCTAGATCTCACACTCTTACCCTAGATTTCTCACGCTTACCCTAGATCTCTCACTCTTACCCTAGATCTCACACTCTTACCCTAGATTTCTCACGCTTACCCTAGATCTCTCACTCTTACCCTAGATCTCACACTCTTACCCTAGATCTCTCACTCATACCCTAGATCTCTCACTCTTACCCTAGATCTCACACTCTACCCTAGATCTCTCACTCTTACATAGATCTCACACTATTACAGATCTCTCACGCTTTACCTAATCTCCACAATCTTACCCTCGATCTCTCCGATTACCCTAGATCTCTAACTCTTACCCTAGATATCACAATCTTACCCTAGGATATCTCACTCTTACCCTAGATCTCACAATCTACCTAGATCTCTCACTCTTACCCTAGATCGCTCACTTCTTACCTAGATCTACACTCTTACCCTGAGATCTCTCACTTTACCATAGATCTCCTTCTTAACCTCTCGAATCTCACACTCTTACCTAGATCTTCACTCTTACCCTAGATCTCAAACTCTACCCTGATCTCTCCTCTTACCTAATCTCACAACTCTTCCCCTAGAATCTATCACTCTTACCCTAGGATATCGCACTATTACCCTAGATCTCACACTCTACCTAGATCTCTCACTGTTACATAGATCTCACATTATGTACCCTAGTCCTCACTCGTACCTGAGATCTCACACTCTTACCCTAGATCTCTCACTCTTACCCTAGATCTCGCACTCTTACCCTAGATCTCACACTCTTACCCTAGATCTCTCACTCTTACCCTAGATCTCACACTCTTACCCTAGATCTCTCACTCTTACCCTAGATCTCACACTCTTACCCTAGATCTCTCACTCTTATCCTAGATCTCACACTCTTACCCTAGATCTCTCACTCGTACCCTAGATCTCACACTCTTACCCTAGATCTCTCACGCTTACCCTAGATCTCTCACTCTTACCTAGATCTCACACTCTTACCCTAGATCTCTCACTCTTACCCTAGATCTCACACTCTTACCCCAGATCTCACACTCTTACCCTAGATCTCACATTCTTACCCTAGATCTCTCACGCTTACCCTAGATCTCTCACTCTTACCCTAGATCTCACACTCTTACTCTAGATCTCTCACGCTTTCCCTAGATCTCTCACTCTTACCTAGATCTCACACTCTTACCCTAGATCTCTCACGCTTACCCTAGATCTCTCACTCTTACCCTAGATCTCTCACTCTTACCCTAGATATCACACTCTTACCCTAGATCTCTCACTCTTACCTTAGATCTCTCACTCTTACTCTAGATCTCTCACTCTTACCCTAGATATCACACTCTTACTCTAGATCTCTCTCTTACCCTAGATCTCTCACTCTTACCCTAGATCTCAAACTCTTACCCTAGATCTCACACTCTTACCCTAGATCTCTCACGCTTACCCTAGATCTCTCACTCTTACCTAGATCTCTCACGCTTACCCTAGATCTCTCCTCTTACCCCAGATCTGTCAGTCATACCCTAGATCTCACACTCTTACCCTAGATCTCTCACTCTTACCCCAGATCTGTCAGTCATACCCTAGATCTCTTACTCTTACCCTAGATCTCACACTCTTACCCTAGATCTCTCCTTTTACCCCAGATCTGTCAGTCATACCCCAGATCTCTCTCTTTAAATTGCCACTCTTTTCTTACCCATATCAAAATCATCTTTGTTCATTTCTTGTACTTCAGGACTCTTCCATTAAAAATAAAAAATTATTGCACTGGTCTCCATGCTTTTTGGCATATTTTATTCCAAAATGTGCTGCAAAACCAGGATCAAAACAATCATCAGTGAAGTGGTTGCTGCACAAAACTGAACTACTGGGCTTCAACTGGGCTCTAGTCTCTGGACTTGCCTAACCCACTCTGCTATCATTACGAGATCCTTAGGATATGTAAAGAGTCTAACACCACCACTGTAAGTGCTTGAGCACCCTGCAGCTATATACATAGCTGGGTTGGCATATTTAAGCCCGGTGACTTGGAAGTAGTACGGCTTACAATTTACCAGAGGAGCTGTCCTCATACAAACCACACCCAATCAGGAAGTATAAGATTTCAATGTGAACTTCTACTTCTTAAATTCCACCAGCACAAATCAAAACTACCCCGGAGCATTTATATTTTATAGACAATTATTGAAATATATGTATTACGTGAGAACAGATAAGATAGTAATATTATGTAAACTTAATGAATGCAAGAAATACTATATTTCACAGCTATTTTTGAGTTATTACATTTTGTGTAACATGTTTAATGTACATGTATATTTAATGTAAGCTGGGAAATCTCCAGCTTAAGTGTTGCTATATCAGACTTTAGTTCATTACTGAGTCTTGATTAAAAAATATTAGTTACTGCTATAAATGATACATGTCTAATATAATATGAATATAGCATAATATGCACTATAACAAAGTAATGTCTATCAGAAACCATGTCTAATTATGAAAATTTACCACTTCAACTACAAAAGTTATATAAAAACTATAGTTCCAATATATCAAAAATGTTCTATCACTATTAGCTAGTTCTTCAAACGAAAGCCCAGTCACAAGACATTCTTCCCGAATCATCTGTATTATATTAAAAAAAAAGGCAATTGGAAATTTGACTCTACACTAGCCACTATAAATAAAAAAGTAAAATATTAACCAGGTCATTTATCAATGACAATAATGTGATTATGAATGGAAACCACATTATTTTTATTTTAGGGGTATGAATTATTTCCTACTTTCTCTCCATGCATTCTACCCCATGACACCTCATTGCACATGTGAACTATATATATATTGGACAAGTTGAACAAATCACTAAAGCATTAATGTTGAATGGGAAAGCTGGTGAAATACACATGAACAGATAACAGTGGGAATGGGGAAGAGGACGTGTTAATGAACAAAGGTGACAAATTATGAAACTTAGGAAAATTAGGAGTGTTGACCAGTAATCATTTTAGTCTTTGCATCTGGGTTGCTGTGTCTGGCTGGGCCCAGACATGAGTAAAAGTTAGAATTCAACTACCCTAAACTGATGAATTAGGTGCTTCTGTGTCAATTGTGTTTATGAGATAAGCACAAACAAAATACAGTTCGGTTGGCATTATACATTACCATTACAAAATGGAACCTCAATGGTATTTTCAGAAGTCTCTCTCTGTTTTATCTCTTCTTTTTATATTTATTTTCACTACATCTCATTTATATTACTATTATTTTTATCAACATAAGTGAGTAAAATGAGTAAATGCTTGTCTCCACAGAAATCTACTTTGATATTCTACCATATATCATTGGAAGTCACTCACCTGTTGGAGGAGGTGACACTAAATCTGTCACTGTTGTCAAAAATGTTGTTGGTGTGCTTTCTGAAGTTGTAGCAGCAAAAGTTGTGGATTTTTCAGTCCTTACATCAGTTGTTTCAGTCATCGGAGCATCAGTTTCAGACTCTTCAGTAGTTGGAATATTGGTTGTAGACTCTTCAGTGGTTGGAATATTGGTTGTAGACTCTTCAGTAGTTGGAATATTGGTTGTAGACTCTTCAGTGGTTGGAATTTTGGTTGTAGACTCTTCAGTAGTTGGAATATTGGTTGTAGACTCTTCAGTGGTTGGAATATTGGTTGTAGACTCTTCGGTAGTTGGAATATTGGTTGTAGACTCTTCAGTAGTTGGAATATAGGTTGTAGACTCTTCAGTGGTTGGAATATTGGTTGTAGACTTAGTGGTTGGAATATTGGTTGTAGACTCTTCAGTAGTTGGAATATTGGTTGTAGACTCAGTGGTTGGAATATTGGTTGTAGACTCTTCAGTAGTTGGAATATTGGCTGTAGACTCTTCAGTGGTTGGAATATTGGTTGTAGACTCAGTGGTTGGAATATTGGTTGTAGACTCTTCAGTGGTTGGAATATTGGTTGTAGACTCTTCAGTAGTTGGAATATTGGCTGTAGACTCTTCAGTGGTTGGAATATTGGTCGTAGACTCTTCAGTAGTTGGAATATTGGTAGTAGACTCTTCAGTAGTTGGAATATTGGTTGTAGACTCTTCAGTGGTTGTGACTATTTCCGTAGTAGAATCTGTTGCCATATTTGTAGTGATTTCTGCACGAGAGATTGATTTTAGTTACTCATATTAACAAAAAATTGTAGCTAGGATAGATCACTCGTGGTGAACACATAATAAGTATTTGTTTAATTCAATATTAAATAATTCTGCATTCCATTAAATCACAGCATAATTAAGTAGAAAATATAATTTTTTAAACAATAAGAATATGTAAAATATAGTAGAATGAGAAGTTATATTTTGGCATCTTGTCATGCACACTCAATCTCATCCATTTATTTGATTTTTGTATCACCCACGCATGTTACCTGCTGAGTCATGCTCCGTGAGGGATCACGTGAGTGGTGAATGATTTTGAATGATGAATTGAACGAACTGTCTAATAAGCCCTCCTAGCTAACCTCGGTTTTATCGCTTAAAACTTGGCGCTTCATTGTGTAGGCTAGTCCTATAGCCACCAACACCACGGGAGACTTCCACGGGCGTTACAATTGGCGATCCTGCCAGGACTAAACGAGTAGTGGATGTCACGTCGAGAGTTGCAGGCTTTGGACACTGATACTTGCTTGGAGGCGAGGACAAGATCATCTAAGAAGGCTAGAATCTCTGGAGAAGAGACTGGGATGAATGAACTGAAGAGTCAACTCGCTGGAGCGCAGCGGAGCTTAGCCGCGCTAAGTGAGGAGGTTGATGAACTCAAACTGGCGGTTCAACAAGCTAGTTTGGAGGCTGAAAAGCTCAGAAGGTAGCAGTCGAGGAGGCGGCTCGAGTGGAAACGCTAAAGCAAGAGCTGGAGGTTCACCTTGCTACGTTCTCTGGAAAAGCTTAGGTCCGACCACCAGGATATTTTAGCTAAGGAAGCTGAAGTAAAGATTGCGGAGCAGAAGTGGATGGATTTGTGTATCCAGGACCTCAAGGACAGCCATCAAGTTGAGAGGCAATGCTTGCTGGAAAAAATAGCAACGTTGGAGTCGAGTTCTGCTGTAGTTACCCGTGATCGTGACGATTCTTTACCGGATCATCGTGCCGATATTTTCGACGATCTTTTACTTAACAGTGATTCAGTTGAAGGTTCATCAAGGGTTGAAGTTGCCATTACGGGAAATGGAGTTGAGGAAGCTGTATACATTGCTGCTATTACTTCAAGTACTGCTGCTCTGGTGAGACCCTCTGTTACTTCAGCTGTTGAAACTGTTGTAACTGGAGTCAGTAGGACTAGATCTGAGGAACACTACGTTGAGTGGACTTGTCATTCCCTCTCCTGTTGCTTATTCTACTCCCCCATTGTGTACTGATGTACCTACAGTATCTACTGCATTAACCACTTCCAGGATATCTGCTGTTGCAGAGGAGTTTGTTCCTGGTTTGGCGAGTCGTTCTGCGTCTAGTGGTGTTAGAGCAAGTACTGCTGATGCAGGCACGTCTTCTGATGCATGTGTACCTAGTGTGTGTGTGCCTGGTGTAAGTGTACCTACCACTTCCGTTCATGTTACTACAACACGTATGTCTGATGGAACATCAGTTGTCACTATAGAGGCTGGGATTCCTGTGCCAGGATCAGCAGCTGATGGTGTCATGGAGACTGTCACTAAGTTACTGAAAGTTCAGACAGATGTGATGGCAGCACAAGCTCGTGCTGTTGCTGTGCAGAATCTACCTGGTCTGCCATATTTTACAGGTGAAGGAACTGGTGATACTGGCAATGGTTTTGACCGCTGGCTAGAATGGTTCCGTGAGCGAGCGGGGTTTGCTGGCTTGACTGCGGAGGAGCAACTATATCAGTTTAAAGTTCATCTGGACAAGACGGCCTTAGATGTCTTGCAAATGTTACCAGATCACGACTGTGGGTCATTTTGAGGATGTCGTGTCAGCTCTGAAGAAACAGTTCAGGCCAGCAGACATTGAGGAGCTGAGGGGACTGGAGTTTCATCATCATACTCAAGGTGATGGAGAGCCCATAGAATAGCTTGGGATTAGCATCCAGCAACCTGGTCGTAAGGCTTTTCCCTCAATTACTGGCAAGGACTTTGATCGTTTACTCAAAGGTCGGTTTTATCAAGCTCTTCTTGTGAAGTGGCAACGTAAGTTGAGTTGCCCTAAGCCTGATGAAGGATTTCATGAGTTATTGGCTCGAGTGAGAATGCTTGAGAAACATGATAAACAGTTTGCTTTGTCTGCTCAAAGTCACCATGAAAACAAGAAAGGTTCAAGTGAACATTCTCGGAGGCAGAACAATCCTGCGGATAAGAAGAATTCAACAAGTTTGTTGCCTGTTAAGAAGCCAAATGAGAAGGAAGCTGAAAATTATACACTTCGATGTTATAGATGTAAACAGCTTGGTCATTTGCGAAAGGATTGTCCAAGGAAAACTGAGGCTCCTGGACATATTACGCACGGGGCTACCACCGGTTCTGTTAGAGTGAAAGCATCTGTGCAAGTTAAGGATCTCACTGAGAGTAAACTGGAGGATATGTTGGCTGAGAGACGTCTGAATTGAGAACAGCAAGGACTTGTGGATGCTGGAACAGATAGTCAGACTTCTGCTATCAAGGTGTCAGAAGAGAAAGCCTTGGCTGTTGGTGCATTACTCCATATGAATATCGACATTGAAGGATTACCTGTCAAGGCAATGGTGGATACTGGTGCTCAGTCCACTGTAATCTCAAGATCTACTCTTCACGCTGTTAACCACCATCTGAAGCAGCAGAGAAAGAATCTTCCGCCCTGGAGTTGACGACAGTCCGTCTGTATGGGAAAGATGGACAGAAGGGAGGAAAGCAGCTAGTTAATACTGCCCATATCACCCTTGTGTTGAGTCTTGGGGATAGATCTGTTCAAGTGCCTGTGTTTATGCAACCTGATAGTGAATAAGCATGTTTACTGGGAATCAACGCTATACCTTATCTTGAAATCAACATTTCACATAGTGATGGAAAACCCGTTGTGACTCAAGAGTCTATTAGTTCTTTGACTGAAGGTGGAGTGAATGAAGTGTCCTTGGAAAAAGGAGTGAAACTTCCAGCACAGAAGGGTCATGTGTTGCAAGCAAAGCTATCTTAACTCTTGTCTGATTTCACTGATTTATTGTTTGAACATGATCCTGAACTGTTAGAGCAATTAGGTATTGTTGCTCTGGAATCTGTTGTTGCAATGCAGGATGATAGTTGTTAATATCCCTGTTCAGAATTTTCAAGGTGTGACAGTTCACTTGGAGGCTGGAACATGGCTTGATACTGTAAAGTCTGTCACGGTGCTGCCTTTAAATCAGTGCACCACTGATGTGTCAGCAGTGATGGTGCCACAGTTGGAGCTATGGAATGCTCGTCAGAGCATCTAGAGCAACTATATCGTGAACTCAACTTCCCATTGAATTTCCTCTCTCTTGATGAAGCGAGACGACTGAGAAGACTTGTTGGTGAATTATCTGATGTGTTTGCTCTTGATGACTCAGAACTCGGTTGAACTTAAGAAAATGTTGAGTAAATTTCGTCACAACAATAAGACTTCTTTCTGATAAAGTATAAATTGAAAATATATTTCATAATAATAAAGTTACACAGAATAATTTTTACAAACCTACTTTAGCTATAACAGGTGAGACTGCAGGGAGCCCTCTGACATATACTTCTATTATGCTATGACCAGTTGCACTTGATAGTAAGATCACAAACTATTCTGTCAACAATGCAGCATACCAGCGCATCAAAAGTAAAGACACCTTGGAGTACCAAACTGAATACACTCAAATATTCTATCATTTATTCGTGATGTACCTGTTTTCATATACAAAAGCCAATAAAAAGCCTCTCTGTTCACAAAATTTATAACAGACTGCTCAGTTCAAAATAAACCACACCCTAAATAAATATCAACAAATTCTTCCTGAATGTAAGACAGATGTGTGCAAAAACACTTTCTCTTACCTCTATGATACAGTAGCAAACTGCTTCTGCCATGAAACTATACTTCCAACCTTACTAGTGTGCTTACTAAGAGCCGCATTGTGATGCCATAAATGTTTTTGCCAAATGGTGCGAGTACTTCATTATTTTTAAGTCCAGAACAGCTCCTTAGCGTTGAATTTATGCATTCCCAATAGCCTAGGGCGTACTCTATCGTGTGATAATACTGTCCCCGAGGCAATCTTCAACCGTTCGTCTTCTTTCTCTTGTTTAGTGTCACTCTCCAACCAAGCAATCAATCTTCCGTGTCTCGCATGCACCCATGACCGCATTACGTAAGGCGCAATTAAAATTTTTATTTGCGTGTAATCAGTTAATGAGATCTGTGGGATTCAGGCACAGAACATATTCTCTTTTTGAAAAATATAGTTGATTATACTATTAGAATTAACCCAACTTAAAATAATTCGTTAACTCAGAATTGTATGAAGAAGGTGACTGAGAATATCAACTCTCCCACCCCATTCCTGGGACAAATTAAAGTGGGAGTAAGCTACTCATAGGTCGAAGAGCAGTTGCACAAAATAGTTTTATTGGATAATATAACCATGTCCAGGGTTGTAGTTTCCAGTAAAAGTGTCAAAATTAGCTGTTCCAGCAGGAAAACTGGAGAAACAACATTGACATGCTCAACTTAGCCTTTTTCATACAATTCTGAATAGGTTGTAACCACTGTGTGGTCTGAACCATTTCAGAAATATAGCTACTCTCCTTTCAAACTACAAATTTAATGAGAACACATCTTTCCATTCATAATAATATAAATCTTTTGTCACACCATATTTTTTTACTACATTATTACAATTATGGGATGAATGTTTACTGTTATCAGAAAACACACACAATAGCTTCCTTTAATGATAAATACTAATAATTGCTAACCTGGTGTAGTAGGAGGAGGCGATGGTGAAGCTGTAGAAAATACTTCAGTAGGAGCTGTTGAGAAGATTTCCATAGAAGTTATTTCTGGTGTGGGTATAGCTGCAATTGTAAACCAAACTTGAGCTATTGTACAATATCGTAAAAACCTGGAAGTTAAAACATGTCAGGTAAGTTGCCAATAATTATTGTCTACCTATTTAAAGCTCATGTAGCTATTTTAATAATAACATATTAATTGGAAAAAAAGCCAAGTATAGATATTCTCATTATGGACTACATAACTATTGGCAATTAAATATATTTAAATATAGGCCACTTTGTTCTAACATCACAAGATTAGCTAATGCTTGTTACATTACTAAACTGGGGCTTAGGCAGGATTGTTATAAGTGGGGTTATTTTGGTTACACTCAGACTATAGGTCCAAACCACACCTATTATTTGATGGATACAAAGCAACAGCAATAGTAATTTCGAAACAGCAAGCTAGTACAATCATTTGTCTTACTTTTTTAACACGCATCCAGTATCTATTTGATAAACTTTTGTTTCATAGACAACATGAGCAAGATGCAATGTATTCAGTCTCCATAACTTTTGCTAATGATTTCATTCAGTGAGCCATATATACTTCACTAAGTGTCTCGTTGTTCTTATTAATTTTAAGCTTTTGCCTCATTGGATCCATTCTAGCACAGCTGCATTTATTTTATATCATGTCAACATAATAACATTGTGGTTATGACAGTGGTAACAGGTTAGATAGTAACATAGTGATAAACTATACTTATAGTTTATCAAATTAAAATAAGGCAGTCTAAAAATATTTGACCATAAATTACATTAGCCCCAACTTTACAATGAGTTATGAATATTATGAATTTGAGAGGGGAGTTACCGGTAAACCTTCAGAACCCCCTCCCCCTACCTGCATACACACTTGCTAAAGTAAACAATATTTCTAAAATGAAATTAGCACAATTGACCGATTTCTTTCGGTAAGCATAATTATATAAATATAGCTACATCATGCTGTCTGTCTATTTACCATCTGCACATACCAGAATCACATGACATTCCTGTAAGTCCAGGGAGACAAGAACACTCTCCAAGATTGTTGCAGATCTATTTTTATCAAGGTTTGAAATAAAACTTAATCAATTCATACATTTATACATGTAAGATTGATAAAAGTAATTGCATAAAAAATTTTTTTTAATGTTTGAGTGTGATATCAAAGAGATAAGGTTGTAATATTTCTTAACTCTCTCATTAATCCAATGTTTTCCAGTTCACTTGATTAAATAATATGAATGCATTTTGAGTACCTGTGTACACTTCATTATCTGACAGTGACAGACCATTCTAAAACTACTGATGACTGCTAGGTTGAAGTGGATATTTGGAAACCTAGAAGTGCAGCTTTGAGGCTATTACTTACGCTATTCTACACAAGATCGTATTATGTTAGAAGATTTAAAAAAAATTTCACATTGTTTGACTTACTCCAGAAGTGTTTCCTGAGCAAAGTAATCCTTTGCCTCCTACCGGACAAGTTGGGCTGTTTATGGTAGACAAGTTGCGACACTCCTGGTTTATGCAGATCCTATCAAAGCCACATCTGGTACCATCATCTACTAGTCCAGGATTAATTATGCCAGATGAAGGTTCCACTCCAAATGAGCTATATCAAATTTAAGCCCACAACTTCTTTAAGTTATTGTTCATAGATTGCTTTACATCAGTATATCTTTCCTTTGCACACATTAATGATATTGTTTACATTTACTTAGTCCACTATTTAATTAAACTATTGATCTCATTAACTTGTCTTATACAATGGTAACTTCCAACTTCAGTGATTATGTGGACTACAAAAAAGTTAGGCATTATGCTATAATATTATTATTTCAATTGCTATTTGTAGCTTATAATGTAACAATGCTTCACATTATTACAACTTGGAGAGAAAGTGATTAGTATACAACTTTCTGTGATAAACTTCATTCATTTTATTTTCTACCAACATTTTACCATTAGCTTGCATAAAATTATTATTCAGGAACTCCTAGTTCAGTTGGTATTAATTTGGACTTTATAGGTAGACATTTTATGATAAGATTGAATGTGCTTACGTGCATCGAGTCCCACCAACAGTAAAAAATGCAGTAAATCCTCGTGTCCTATATATTCCAGTGTAGCTTCCATTATCACATTGAAGTTGGCCACACTGGACGTTGCTTCAGGTTGAAATGAAAATATGAACCAAATAACCGCAAATAATACAACAATGGCAAAATTATTGTATTAAACATTTAACAATACAATGGATGTTGATGCATTGATTGACAAATCACAATATACAAGTAATCTCACAGCCAGACTCTTTATCAATTTGCTATGCAGTAAAAGGGTCTGGTAGACTGACATTGAATAGTTTATTCAGTTCTCCTCTAATTAGGGAGACCAAACAATACGCAACATGATTTCCAGTAACATAAGATGGCTCAAACTTTTGCATGTGTCATATTTCTATGCACATCTTCCAAAGGCTGTGTCAAAGCTCTTTGTTTAGATGATGCCGTTATGCTAAGCAGTGACTTGGACAATCTTTAAGAGATCTGAAGTTGGAAGAATTCTTTGCTCTTGTCCCATTATATATTATACCTGCATGGTACCTTAGGTTATTGACATGCGTAAAGGTGAATAATGCCAGCCAGGAATCAACATCAATGCCATAAAATTCAAGACTAACAACATCTCCCAGCTATAAGCAACATTTTTTCATCGCAATACAGAACAAGCTCTACCTACTGGTCTGAACAATTTATGCCCCTCATAATATTTAGCAATTTACACCCACACTAATTGAACCACAGTTAACCACCAGCTGACCAAGCAAGAACAAACTGCTCAATGTCAGTATACCATACCCGTTTCCTGCATAGTGATTAGTAAAGGGTCAGGCTATGCAAGACTAACAAACAAGTACTACACCTCACAGTGGCACCTGATGTACTAACTTCTGCAATTAGGAGTGCAGTAACATAAAGTGTTTTTATCCATGGTTTCCCTCTCCTGCTCTCTTTTTTCCTGAGCCATCCCAGTTTTTCATGTTTCTCTTTTCAACTCATAGATTTATTTTTCCTGCTTTGTCTACCTCTCCTGCTCCTCAATATCTCTGTCCTTTCTGTGTGTGTTCTTTCATTCCTTCATTGAAGTAGTTATATGAGTCTGAGCATACAATTTAATCAGACCACTATATCAATGAAGTTCCGCAGTGCTCACTAGCTGTTACAAAGCCATCTCAGATCAAAAGATTTATTAATTGGCTATTCTAATCAGAATCAGATATCAGTATGGCTTATGCAATGAACACAGTAAATGTAAAATGCTGCCTTTCATAAGAGAATAAGCGAAACAGGCCAGAGACCACTCCTGTTATATATTTTAAATACAAAACTCCAATTCCAGTACTCTGTAACATTCCAACACATAACTACATTGGGAAGTAAGAACTACTTAAATAATATGACAATAAGGGAGTTACCCACAAAAGCTAGTATGTACACATAATTACCTCATCAAACATGGTAAGTAGTTAGTGTTGTCATGCCCACAGTTCATGGCAAAGTTGCCACCTGCATTAAACTGAAGACAGATGCTAGCTGCTCTGGTAGCTGAAGGATAAACAGAAGCATTAAATGATTTAGATAACTATACACATAACTAGTGTTAAGTAACTAGAGATTCACTTACAAAAAGATGCCATGCATTGAGCATCATGTGTTGGGCAAGTTCCATTGAAGCAATAGCCAGTGTCTGATGCACATGGACTGCCATTCATTCTGAAGACATCTGGTGGGCACTCATTAGAGGATTTTGAACAGAACTCACTGATATCACATTCTCCAGTGCCTGCACGACATACTGTCCCAGCTAGTATATGGCATGTGGTAGTATTGCAGCACATTCCTTGAGCACATTGAGCCCCAGCTGTGAGTTGACAGGTGGTAGCATTACAACAAAGATTGGTACAAAAACCAGGTTCTCCACAGTCACAAGCCTCGTTGTCTTCTACTATTCCATTCCCACACCGAGGTCCAGCCTGGGATGCTGTAGGGACATTGAGTAGACATGTTAGCTGGTCTGTTATCATGTTAAGATCTGAGGCACTGCAGTTACTAAAACGAGTAGCAGGAGGTGAGGAGAGTGAAGTAGCCATAATGCAGGTAGGATCAGGGCAGCTACATACTCTGCCTAAATTAAATAATATGTGTACAATACATTTTTAAAGAATGATGAATTCGGCTGATCCTAGTCACAATAGACTATATCTGATTAAATTAAGGAAAAAATTATTACTCTACATAGAATTTAACTTCTCTAATAGTTTTAATATTTTTTCTATGTATGGGCATAAAGCATTGCAGAACGTCCATTACAACACATTGGACCATTTTATTCTTACTTGATTCTCTGCTCCCAATAACTATTTTGATAATCTTTCTTCTCAACTGATCCCTTGTATTGATACCCACGTACAAGCATCACAATGATTACAAGGTACTCCTTACCTCTCATTATCATGCCTCATGTTAAAGTTGTGTCCAATTTCATGTGCAGCAATAGTTATAACAGTGGCGAGAGGGAATCCACCATCTTGGGTCACTCCGATTGAGTTTGGAGTGCACATTGTTCCAAGGAAAGCGATACCAATAGTTGAACCATTTAAATTGACACCCCTAGTTACATGTTTCAAGATTGTAATAAAAAAGCAAAATATATGAGCTAACATAATTTCTATTTCATGTGAGATATTTTTATAAAATAATTTGTATTAGTGGTTGTAGTATAACCAGTGGTGCACAATTCAATCTGTGCTAATGATAGGGAACTCCAATTCCAGCACTCCGGTAAACCACTGAGAATATGAAGCAAAACTATCACGGGAAGCAAGAAATTATTTGCTCTGCACAGTGTGACAATATGGGACATTACTAATACTAGCTTATGATTATATGGCGAATAACTAACTATTTAAAAAATAATAATTATATGAAACAAAAATTCTGGCACATTAAAAGATTTAAAATGTCCAGACCAGCAATAAGTCGAAACATCGGGTTAAGTTATAATTAACAAATATTGGCTGTTAAAAGGAGAAAAATTTGCTATTATTATAATTAAAATTTTATTTGGAAAAGGGTTTTGAAACACTTTCCAACCACTTACAGCATCTTTTATTGCTAACTTTACAAAGCATGACAATAATTGACTGTTATAGTTTGCATGAGACTTGCTTTTAGAATACCAGAATAAAACGCTTCTAAGGCAAAAAATTGTATTTTAGGTAATCAAAATGCCCCATCATGAATTTTATGTATATACTGACGTAAACTGACCAGTCCAAATACTATATCACTTATTTTTCTCAATTGCCATTAAGCAATCAAGATGAAAAGTATTCTTTTAATTTAAATCTATCTAGGAGATCTTGTATGCCATTAATGAATAGGACTGAGTTGACTGAACTTACGTAAGAAGCATGATGTTATCTCTTGCTATACCACCCAAACCACCAGTGGCATTATTAACATAACTTCTAAAAGAGTTAATAAGAAGTACAGCATCTGAGAATACCGTGAAGCGATTTCCAGCAGTGAATGTAATGACCATAGTGAGTACAACCCTGATGCCAAATCCTCGAATATATAACTACATAATAAGTGTAAATATGGCCAATCATACATGTGATACTTTCTATTGATTGAATAATATACTTTATTGTGTACAAAGCACCATGAACAATGCTATAACCTGTGGGGACGTATTAACTCAACATAATAACCCCTCACTTAACGGTTTATTGGCATTATTATGCTTGTATCAATGGCAAAGTAATTTCTAGTATGCACAATTATATATATGTGACCGTCTACGGGAAAACCGGGCACAACGCGGCGTGCGTAATATCGAGAAAAGATCGATCGATTTCTTAAAAATGTATTGTTTCAAGCCTACGGAAGGGAACGGTTAGGTCTATTATAGCAGGAACGACTAAAGCTGCGACGATAAAACTTGGAGAGCTCAATATCTGGATGCCGACAACTCCGTAAGTGCAAAAAAAAAAAATTCGAAGGTGCCGCGTTGTGCCTGGTTTTCCTATAGACGGTCACATATATATATATATATTATAAATACTTATATATAGTATTTATTACATGAGTCAGAGCTATTTTCAAGAGCCAGAGGCGAGTGAAAATAAAGCCTGAGAGTGAAATATCTAGCTTATCACTATAAAGCCTGAGAGTGAAATATCTAGCATATCACTCTGACAAGAGTAATAAGTGGTTTATTCCACACTAGATATCTTCACTGCTGTAGTTAGTACTAGAGGACTGGTAACTCACAGCTTAAGTAGGCTATAGGGGCTACCCACACCACCAGCTGATATTTTAGCAGCTGCTCTAACCCTGAGCAGCTAAACAAGAGGAAGGTAGTTGTAAAAACCAAGAAAAGTGACAAGCTTGGCAGGTTGCTATAACTACTAGGATAATGAGCTTGCTCAGTACAGTGTGAAATATTGTGGGTTACTTCATGGGTCATGTCCCTAAAGATGTCATTGTGAAGATATCAGGGCAGAATAAATACATTTATTACATGAATTGAGTATGAAATGGCTGGAAAATTAAAGAGCAGGCAAATGTATTTTTAGGAGTGCAGTAGTATATATTATCAAGTACCCAGTCACTTCCATGGCTATTGATGTACAACTTTTTTTTTGCAAATTAAGAATGCAGTAGCACGAGATATATTATTCATGACTTCCCTCTCTTGATCCTTTCTTCCTGCCTCATCTCAGGTTTTCCTATTCCTCTCAACTAATGGGTTCTATTCTCCTCCTTTGTCTATATATCTCTCCTGCTCCTCAGTATCTCGGTACTTTCTGTGTATTTTCTTTTATGCATTGAATTAGTTACAACAGTCAACCTTACCTCACCATCTATTCTGTTGTAGTACCATTGATTGTCGTTGCTGATCATTGATTGAAAACTTAGCTGCGCTCACTGTGCATATACATTTCTGTGCCAACAGGTTATGGGCCCAGGATGGTAGAAGTGAAAACAGTCAACATTGTTCTGCTTAACGGATCGAACTATGGTACATGGAGGCTAAAGTGTAGGATGGCGCTTGTAAGAGACGGGTTATTGGGGATTGTGTCTGGTATGGAGACAGCTCCAAGTGACACTGGTGAGCAAGATACTAAGTTTTTGGCTCGTAGAGATCGTGCCCCAGCTACGATTGTGCTCACGGTTGACCTTGCACTCCTCTATAACTTACTCGGTGAACCTGACGATCCCATAACAGTTTGGAAAAAATTACAGGATTAGTTTCAGAAAAGGTCATGGGCAAATAAGTTGATACTGCAGAGGCATCTACACACCTTACCATTGAAGGATGGAAACTCTGTTCAAGAGCATATAAAGTCGATGACTGAGCTGTTCAATGATCTGACAGTTGTGGGAGATACCATCAAAGAAGAAGATTGAGTGGTTTACTTGCTGGCAAGTCTTCCTGAATCGTTCAGTTCCAGAGTGACAGCCCTTGAAGCTAGTGAAGAAGTACCTACGATGGAGTCTGTGACAGAGAGACTTTTGCATCATGAAACAAAGCAGAAACAGAAAGCTTCTGTTGATGTTGATGGCGAAAAAAGAGGCAGTGGAAGAGTCATGGTCCAAGGTGTTATTACTGCCAAAAGTTTGGACATATTTTAGAGATACTGTCCTGATCAAAACATGACAACTGAAAAGGAATGGAATAAAGGAAAGGATGAGGCAAAGAGAGATTCTAAGACACTTCTGACTTGTCATGTACTTGGTGTTAATGTGTATACTAATCAATGGATTGTAGATTCGGGTGCTACATGTCATTAATGCTATTCCTAGGGATTGTTTGAGGATTTATATACTCTTGAAGAACCTCAACAGGTCACACTGGGAAATGATCGTCAACTAAAAGTTGCTGGGAAAGGTAACGTTACTCTGAAACTCAAGTTACCTGGTGGAAACCTCTGATGTAAGGAAGGTTCTAGTGTTCTCTATGTTCCAAAATTGACATATAACCTCCTGAGTGTGCCAACACTTACTGAGTCAGGAAAGGAGGTGACTTTTAATGACTAGAATGACTGATTACGAGAAAGAAGGAGAGATTATCGCTATGGCAGTGAAGGTGGGAAGTCTGTACTATCTCAAGTTGCAAACAGACAACAAGGTCAACATGATTTGAGATTTCTCTGAAGAAAATATCTGGCATAGAAGGTTTTAGTGTGGTAGATTAGTGATATTTCATTTACTTGGCGGACAAAAGCACCAAACTTTTTTATAGCTTGATGACATCAATAGAAGCAAAAAACGTACTGGCTGCAATTTGGTAGACCGTATGATTTTTACAATGAAATTAAAAAAATAAAAGGAAAATAATCATATTTTGAACGTCTGCATCATTTTATTAAACAAGATAGCACTTACAACATTATAAAACATTATCATAGCACAAAATATATAACTAAATTGTGTTTGGGAGCAAAACAAGGAATGGATACATTATAGTGTTCAAATTTCACATTATCACTGTACACAGATCGGTACAGGATAGTCACGATTTAACACATTTGCAAACAGTGCATCCTCTATTTTGCATCCACATTTTATTAGTTCATTACAAGTTATCCACAGCACCAATATTGTAAAAAGACCTTTTCTTAAATAGTCAATGTAAGGGCCACACTATTTTCAAGTTGAACAATACAATCATAAGATATTCCTATGCTAAGGCTGTAAAGTTGCTCTATGAGTTTCCTGCTAAGAAATAGTTAGTGTATAGATAGAAATGGGTGATTCTTGATCATGAGAGTGTCTCATGCTCTTTTTATTCGTGCTAAAAAGAATTAGTTGTGATAATATCAAGCAGCTCTGAGATTCAATGCTATTTTCTTCATTTTTTATACCGGGTCCATTAAGAATCATAGAAACCAATAGTTTTAGGGTATAAGGCACAGACTCTTTTTGGTAACTTGCTGGAAATTTGCCTTCAAAATTTAAAGTTTCTGACTTTAAAATTGTATTCTGTAGTAACTCCCACATTTCTTTAGGGAATAAGAAACGAACATGCCTTCCATCATATTGTTCTTGTATTCCATACTTTTGAAAATGGTCAAGAATCTCTTCCTTTAAACGTGTCCTGTTCAAGGCCACATCTATATGAAATTGCCTTATAGCTTGAACACATTGGTAGCTTGCTCTATATATGTTTCGATAGTTAAAATGAATTCAGCAAACACCTGTGCTTTAGCTTGTGTGCTATTGAATAAAGATGATGAATTGTATTGGGCACGCTGAAAAGAATGATAGGAGTTGCGAAACTTAGTCGAGCAAGTCAAATGATATTTGCCTTCAGTTGCCACTAAATCCACACCCCAAGATAACTTGACAAGTAACTTACTATCACACATCTCCACTGTCATGTCTTTAACAGACTTGTCCATGCTGAAAGTAGAAATATCATGTAACATCTCAGATGATTCTGACTCACAAAACATGCAGACAGTGGATTGTGTACAAGTAGTTTAACGTTTTGGGCGGCATGCATGTTCACTTTCATTAGACTTACACTTTCTTTTTCTCAATAGTTTTTGCTTGCTAAGTTATAAGAGAAGAATTGAATCTGATGGCATTGTTTATCCTATGAAACATTGTTTTCAACAAAATTCTGAGCTATTTCCTACTCTCTAAAGGGAAGGTCCACATGCAATAAATCTAGTTCCCTGAACTTTCTAACGTTGTCTAGAAGAGATTCATAAACATCCAATGATCGAGAAGGACAACGTAGTTCTTCTAAGGAGTTTCTCTGGCAAATGACACAGAGTTTCCAGTCTATTGTTTAATTTTTAAATGTTGAAGTCGTCATGATTCTAAAAACTTGATTCTACTAACTATTATTAATTTGTTTGCAAACGATATTCTGAAAGTAAGTCTATTTTCACTTTTTTCACATTTATTACGCATACTTATACATTGTCATGCCATTGCAAGTATTTTGCAGCCAAAACGTTAAACTACTTGTACACAATCCACTGTCTGCATGTTTGTGAGTCAGAATCATCTGAGATAAATCCTCAATTGAAAGGCTAGGCAAAATGGAGGCATCAATAAGTTGGGTGTGGCTAACTGGCCGTCCCAAGAAGTAAAATTTGTACAAGACATTACATTTTGGGGCACACAACTTGGCCGTTGTCCGGAGTAGAGAGTCAACCGTTACTTGGAGTCAAAAAATCCATTACATACATGCAGAAAATACTCCGTTCCCAACGTTCCTTTCAATTTTAGCTTGGAGTGAAGATAATACTGATATCACTTGCTTTTGATCACTGTCTAACCTGACCTGATGTGAAGTGCCTTGAAGACATTCATCAATATCGTATATCACTAAGCTAAACTTACGTTCCCATATATTTACAAATTCTGCGCATCTTCACTTGCACATACAGTTTCTCTTCTCTTTACTGTCATTATGGAATCTCATTCCATTCCAGCTGACTGGAAGGTACACAAATTATTTCCTCTCCACAAGAAAGGAAGTGTATCTGAAGTTAGCAACTACAGGCCTATTTCTCTCCTAAACATTCTTCATGAAGTACTAGAATTAATAGTCTACTCTAAGATAATAGATTTTATATATCCAAAAATTTCAAAGACACAATTTGGTTTTATCAGAAATAGATCCACTCTTCAACAACTTCTTCTATCATAGCTATACTTCAGTTTTCAATTCTGTGGAGTCAAAGCGACACACAGAAATTGTGTTTCTTGATTTTGCCAAAGCCTTTGATTCAGTCCCCCACAATGAACTTTATCTAATCCAAAAAACTCCGAAATAAGGTCAAACTCTCTACAAAGGCCAAAGGGTTTGTCCCCATGCATGGCTGTTGTTCGGAGGTTCGACTGTATTTGGTTGTGCAGTTTACACTCATGTTTAAAAAGATGAAATAACTAATTAGCTCGTAAAGCGAGAAAGTGCATCTTTTGGGTTATTGTACTCAAAAAAAGGGCAATTGTCTCTATGATGAGAAAGCAGCCAGTGTGGTTGAAAGTCGCAATGTTATATTCAATGAATTTACAAAAGGAATTGAGATGAAACAAGAATAGAAAAAAGTTTATTAAAGTGAACTGTTCGATGAAGGAGTTAATTCTGAGCATGAAGAAGACATTGATCAAGAAGTTGTTAATGAGGCAGGTGGATTCAAATATGGTTGGAGATAATCCAACTTCAGTTTGGAGATCATCCATAAAATATCAAACCTCCTGATCACTATTGCTTTATGGCAAGCACTGCTTTCAGTGTAGAGAAAGAGCCACTCAGTACTGTTGAGGCTCTAAAATAATAGTGTTGAGAAGGAGAAATGGATAGAGGCTATGGGAAAAGAGAGGGACTCTATTAGTTCCAACAATGTTTGGGATTTAGTGCAGCCACTGAAGGACCAAGTCATTGGATGTAAGTGGGTATTCAAACAAAAAACAAATGCAGATGGATCAGTGGAGCAATATAATGCTCATCTTGTAGCTCAAGGTTTTGTTCAACAGCAGGGGTTAGATTATGATGAAACTTTTAGTCCTGTTGTCAGATTTGAGTCACATCAAGTCTAATGGATATCGAAGTTCAGAAAAATCTGAATTTACTTAAGTTGAATGTTACAGCTGCATTTCTGAATGGTGTCTTACAAGAAGTTGTGTATATGGAACAATCAGAAGGTTTTGTTAAAAAAGGAAAAGAAAACTATGTTAAGACAATTCTGGTTAAGTCGGTTATTCTGATGCAGATTGTGGTGGGGATCATAATGACTTTAAGTCAACCAGTAGATATTTGTTCAAGAGCAAAGACTTGTATTGCTCTTAGCACTGCAGAAGCTGAGTGTATGGCACTTGCCAGTGCAGCACAGGAAGTTGTTTGGATGAGAGAGTTGATCTATGATTTGACAGGTCAGCAGTCTGATTCAACTCTGAGTTTTTGTAGATAATCAGTCAACGATATCTATGACAAGAAATTCCATATTTTACACGCAAACAAAGCACATTAGGATAAAATACCACTTTGTTCAAGAGCAGGTCAGTGAGCAGTGAGAACAAAATTTGTCTGGAGTATTATCCTATAGAGGAGATGGTGGCTGATGTTTTGAGGAAAGGGCTAAGCCAAGCAAGAATTGAAAAGATGAGAATGTTATGTGGAATACCATTGATTGTTGTTGCTTGTCATTGATTGAACACTTTGCTGCGCTATATCACTGTGCATATACATTTCTGCGCCAACAGATTTGTAGTGGCTTATGGTTAGCTACTGTTGGTGGACACACCCTCCAAACTGAGTTCAGCAAATAAAATATTCATGGATACAAGCACACTAAAGTGGGTAATGGATGATTCAAGACCTATAAGAATAAAAATAGGAAGAATGAAGCAGATATAATATCTTAATCCAGGATTCCTTTAAAGCGTTTGTACCGGATAAAGTGTGTGATCTACTGAGTTGACTATCGACAGTTTGAACAAGACAAGGTACTTCATTTCTCTCTCTCTCTTTCCCCCCTTGCTTTTCCCATTTAGGTAATGATGATGCTTTACTAACGCTGTCCAGATCATGAATTATTCATGAATACACAGACCTGTTGTCATCTTTACAGACACTCTCATGGGTAACATAATCCATATCATTCTAGTAATTGAATTGTTTACTGCTTCAAATTATTGTGTGGGTGCAGTTAGAACTCAAAAACTTACTAGAGTTCTATTTATATTCGAGTTAGTGGTGATGGTAAGATAATATTCTATTTGTCATAGTTATATGCCTATGCAACACTATTTACTTGAAAATTCATTATCCACCAGACTAACTAGGAAATATTCAGTTATGTGAAAGCAAGTATGGGAATCCCTGTGAACTAATACTCAGAGAGTTGTAACAGACAAGTATACAAGTTATTAGTTACAAACCTTAGTACAAACTACTGCAGTGAAAATATCTAGCATATAATACACCACTTTTCTATATAACTAATGATATCATTAAAAATTTGGTGGAAGTGGCATAACACCCTATCCACCCCCTGGATAAGTCCCATGCATATTCGCACACATTATTTGACGTATAGAGTACTTATCACGAGAAATTATCAGGATCACTAAGCTGATATCTTACATTGTTCACTCCATTGGCTATTGAGAGAGTTCTCTGTACAGTGTCTGTCACATTACGCCCAAATGCTGTAAACTATTTTACACGTATTATATTGTATACAATGTCATTATATACTTAAACACTCACCTGTGCATCATCGTTCACAGCTACAAACTCTACATAATATGTTGAAGCTTCACGACGCACCTAAAATAACAAAGTGTAATAATTTTTGGGTACTGACATTATAATTATTAACATGATATGCAGCTATTGTGTTGTTTGAGGGTCTTTTCAATATTATGCTTCTAATACTTTAATTTCCAAAAACATATAGAGCATAGATAATAAATATTTGGGAGAATGGTTTAAGCCTAGAAAAAATTTACAGTCACAATTGAATAATTAACAAAATAACACTTGCCTAATCTATCTGTTATTTTGGTGACTTTTTAATTCTGGGAGATAATTTAACTTATTGTGCTCAATTAAATAGTTCATAAAATTTGTGTCACTGTACTCTAATGATTCTGTCACATGTGTATTTCAAGCACCAACTTCAAATATTGGTATTGTTTTGAGGGGAAAATTGTGTGTGTGGTGATGATTTTGCTATGTGGTTCTTACTATATTAAATCTTACATGATTGGAGCTGCAAGTAATAGATAAATAATACATAAATGAAGCACCTGTAGGGCTGAAAAAAGGTCCATGAGCCATTTATGTGTTTGTGTTATTCTATTGTATTAAATCTCTTAGCTACTTTGTTTTCTATAGACATGTCTTATTATTCATTTTTGTAGCAGTGTATGTATTTGGTAATTAATCTATTCATTAATTTTTGTGTGTTCATTGACCTGCCTAGCTGGCGGGTGTCAAATTACCTTTTCCAGTGTGTTGTGTATTAAAGTTAAGTGTTTTGTCATTTGTATCTGTCCTTTGGTTTTGTGTAGTATCTCTGTGCCCTTCACCCATCAAGCTTTAGTTGTATGAAAACCTATAGATATAATTAAGTGGGAAGGTGCCTGATGCATTGCCACTGGAAATTGTGGCAGTGTATTCCTGAACAATCGGTATTTGTATGTCCACCACCTCAGTCTTGATTCAGGTTGAGGTACCACTGTACCAACTTTCAGTGCTGCTGTATACTAGTTAGCTATTCTAAGGACCCAAAACAATAATGTATTGGCTCTTTTAATCAGGTATCAATATAAATCGAGCAATGAAAATGGTACATATAATTGCTGTGATGATAGGGGGCGTTACCCACAAAAGCTGGTACCTACATGGAGCGGACAACATCATATTTTCTAAAAAATCAGCTTAAAATTTAGAAAGTAGCAGAATAGTAGGTCTTGAGTTGTCATTCTGAGTAAGTTCATACCTCAATCAATGGTTAATAGTGTTGGTAATCTCCAAAATCAGAGCGAGATGGATGGACAGATAGACAGACAGACAGGATGACTACTGTAATTATCTAGTGCATGCGCGTTGAGGCTTAATAACAGTATTGCACATAAATCCTCACATTTTATGGATCCATGGCTTTTTAATATATTTACAAAAAAGTTTTTGAGATACACTGTGCATAAAAGTTCAACTTTTTGGTGCTATAATTCATATATGATATATGCAGTATCATAGCATGAAATCTGGGGGTTTATGTATTTAGCTCACCCGATGCTGTGAACTTCTTTCATTCATAAAATCTTCTACTGTTTCACATCCTAAGATATATATGACAGAGACCCTGTGATGTAATGCGGTAGCTATGAATCTCAAGATTGTACTATGCATCATTGTTATGTTATTAGCAAAATTCTGTGACACTTCATACACCATTTCTCACCAAATGTTCCATTTTTGGACTTATATTCTGATTGCTTGTAGAGTGCATGAGTCTGCTTCATCTAGAATAAAAACAAAACATTTATCATGTATCTGTAATTCTATATAAGTCAACTTGTCAACTACAGGATTATAAAAGAACGTATTACATACTATTTGTAGATTACCTCACAAAAAGTTGTGCTCATTGGCTCGAAATGAAAATACATGTCTTCATTCGTTGGATCACCAAACTCAGCTCTACATCAAATAGTAGCATCAAACTCTCGTAATGTTACCATTTATAGTATCAATAATGTATCTTACTGAAGTCCACAACAAGCAGACATACTGGAAGTCCATTCAGGATGATCCTTTACCATTCCAGAATAGTAACAATTTGGATACTCATTCTGCACAATGCATATCATATAACGAAAGAGCTGATAATGATCATAGTTTATTTATTCAACTGGGAATAATATTACTGCAAGAGATTGATACAGTAATGCACTCATTATCTGTTTAGTAGCTACCAACTAGAGGAGGATAGAAATAGATTCAGAAATATATTGTAATAGTGATCCCTATCTATCTTGTTTTGTTGAAAGTATATAAAAAAGAATGTCTAATTGTAACTTACCATATCTCGTGTTTGAGAATTGTCCTCATCAATTAATATAGACTGGAAGTTCTTGGACATGAAATTTCTAAATGATTTAAGGTAAATAATGATAATACAATTGTTATTGTTAATGGAATTACGTTTTTACGTATAATATACATTATATAGTTCAATGTCATTAGCTATTATAGTTTTATTTCTCAGAGTCACATGATAAATCTTCAACTAGCTTTCTGTCTGGTATTTTACAAACTTAATTGCTTGAGAGTTAATAAAAAAAACACACACAATATTATTGATATCATCAGAGAAGTAAAACAAATATAACAACCAACAAGTTTGTTCACATTAAAGTCAGCATCAATGCTTATGTGAGACTCTGTGGGTATGGTTGACAGTCCAGCTTTTGATAGATCCTTCATTCTTCTCCTTAGTAAGTGCACATTGTCTTATAGTGGGTGTGTGATATTCCAATGCACTCAATGTAGCTAAGCCATTTTTTTTTTGCAATTAAACGTTCGTTTTGTGCAATTTATCTGTGTATGTAGTAGCAAATAGAATGAGGACTACTTCACTGCGAATACTTTGGATATAGCAAGTTGTAAAAATATTATGGCTAGTTTATTTTTATTTTTATAAATTAGCTCCTCAACCTGGACGAAGATGTACCTAAGGCAAATATGACAATCATGCAACTTTAGTAATTAAATCTGTTCCTCTGAAATCTCAAATCAATCGTGTGTAAAAAAAGCACTACTGTTTAAATATTGCATCGAAGTCATTTTGGATTAACGGGTAAGCGAATCATTTTTTGCCACTGCAATTTTTTTTTAATAATCTTGAAGTGATTGACTTAAGGATGCATAAAACCAAGTATTACTGTCTGGGGTCAAACAGTTGAGGAAATACAGCCAGTCAAAGGCAGCCACAAACCAAACCAATTTAGTGGGTGGAGCCTATTTTATTGCGTAGTTCACGGAACGGAAATAGTCACTCCACTCAGCATGGTTAGCTCTCCAGGAAGCCCACTAACCTGAGGCTACTGGCTCCCAAAGTACAAACCACGCGGAGTAACTCGCTTCCATTCTGTGAACTACGCAATAAATAGGCATTATGAGAAAAAATTGCACTGGCAAAAAAATGATTCGCTTACCCTTAGTTTCATTCGGTAAAATAAAAATGTCCATATTGTATGAATTTTTTAGCCATTGTTAGTTGTTGTTGTTTTTTGTTAATTAAAGGTCTCATGACATTGTATTTAAAATTATTATTATAAAAGTTATTGTTTAGTATTTGTATTATTATTATTATTATTAACTATTATTATTAATTATTATTATTAATTTCTTACAATTATTATTATTGATATTCACTCCTCCATTCTGAAAGGAGAAAAAGACTATACAGAAATAAAAATAAATTCTTGCAAGTTAACCTGTGAAACGTTTGAATGGGAGTGAATGATGTGAATGGAATATATGAAGTGGATTGATAAACCGTGAGTTCACCAGCTGCGGTAGTATTACGTGATATGACGAAATACGGAGGCGTGGGGCATTACTCACAGGTAGAGTGGGGGTGAAGTTCATAGGGTGAAAAATTTCCGGCCAGACACATTCTTCATTGATTTTAGTCTAATGAGTGTTGAACTAACCAGGTAAGTCAAATTTGGGCCAATGGGTTGTAGCCAGATCAACCCCTGCTTTTTTAACTTCCTGCGCAGCGCATTATTAGTTGCCTTTTTTTTTTTCCTTTGTTTCTTTTCGCAGCACTGCGTAATTTGGGTCGCCGAGACAGAACTGGTTAGGTGTCGTCTCAGCTCAGCAGATTCGGTCCTACCTCCGCGGATTTGGTCCGGGTAATTAGCTATTAAATCTCTGTAGCCCATACACTAGAATGCCTGGTGCGAATTCTTTGTTAATGCCTTAGCTATAAAACATTTCAATTGTAGCTATTTAGGGCTCTTTTTTTTTTTTTCTTTTTCTTTTTTTAGACTGGATTTAAAGGCTTAATGACTGTTTAAAAAGCACAGACAAGATTTAAGATTTACACCTGTAGTCGTGAAGAATTTAATCATGGCCTAATCTTACGCTTAATATTAATTTAATCTAAACCGCCGCTTGTAGTACTTGATTGAATATCTATAGCATGAATTTACTGCTTGGGAAGAGTTTTGTGGATCACATGCTAAATGAGCTTGAACGGCACAATTTGCATACGATAAACTCTAGCTGCACTCTCTGCTTATCACTGTTGCTTCTCCTTCTAAGTGAGGGAGACTGTATGGATTGTTAGTCTAGTATTGTCCTACAGTTTGTTACAAACTGAGACAAATAGATTAGGAGACAACTCCTCCAAGGCATTTGGGTTTTCAAGGTCCTCAACTATTTCAATTAGCAATAAATTAAATAGTTTTAGGTTGTTCATGTGATTGGTGCAATTGATTGGCTCTACGTTCATTCCTATAGAGAACCTGAAAACCCTCAAAATAGTATAATTTAACTACAACATATTATATGGAACTGTACAACACAGGGTATTAGATCACAACTCAGTATATTAAGCTACAAAACTTTGTATATACTATTCTATAGATAACACAGTGAATTAAGCTACAACCCATCGTATTAGTCTCACTAAGTGCTTATTAATGATGCACTATCACTAGATCTTAAGGTCATTAGAGATATACAGGAGCACCACAGAAATTCCTGTAACTTGATCTAAAGTACCCTCCATGAACTACCTATTCATGCAAATAATATTTTTATCAACTAAAAGCTCACCAATTTAGCGGTAGTTTTATGAATCATTAGCCCAGGCATGTAAAATATTTGCATCATTAAGTCATACAGAAAATATGTCTAACCATTTCCAGTCAGTGTCTTAAATTATAAGTAATATTTTATTTTATAGATTATTGGCTCTTGGAAAATATATTTAAGTTATTCTTTAATATCTCCCTGATTCTTAGTTTCTCTTTCCTTCTATTGGTAATTGTGGACTTAAGCTCTGTAAAACAATTGTTTTGCCCTTTGAACACTTCTTTAATCAACTTCCACTATCCTTTTCACACTGATTTCACTCACTATTAACTTTACTTGTATCACTTACTGAATCAGATAGTATTTATTTATATTGGCTTTCTGGAACTTCCTAAATAATATTTATGACATATCATTTGACCAACCCTTATTAGGTCAAATATAATGTGGCCAGGAATTAGGTATCGCTTCATGTAAATATGTGATCATGTTTGTCAGGCATCACAGCTTGTCCATTTTAATTGTAAGCCATGGGTGTTAGCTAGAGCATTAGGAAAAAGTGAACATACTGCAAGAGATGTTGAACAGCAATCGACAAGTATGTACAAAGTGTGGAAAAACCAGAGCTCAGAGGAGCACTAGAACGACAACCAAAATAATAGTATCAAGTAGTTATACAGCAAGTTAGATAATAGCAGTGGCACTTTCGTTAAAAAATGTTTCGTATAAGTTAGATAAATATAACTCGCTTCATATAATGTGTGGACGATAATTGATAGCTCTACCTCAAGTGAGCTTGTGCATGCAAATTAAAATTGATGTATGCAAATTAACAAAAACTTTTGATATGCTGGATATTAGCACTTGTTTTATAACTGCAAATTCTAACTATTGACATTCTCTACAGGAACAATTCTCCATGTAAATTTTGCACAATATTAGCATCACAACTGTTGCTTTCAGAACTAATGCTTCTTTAGTTAAGTATGAAAAGTAAATATACGATTTACTCACATATTTAGTCTTGTCCAATGTACTTCTTTATTCCCCTATATTTAGCCAATTCTTTATTATTTTCATACATCAATTAAACAATGTTTTTTCTGAACTTCTTAAAACTTTATGTGTAAATTTACAATTGTATCCCTTGAAAGAAAAAGTAAAGAAACTGAAGGTGAAAGATATACTCCCTAACATTTAGGCCCAACAGCATAGCAAGAACCACAACATATGATGTTGAACTCACTGATTTAATTTCATATCTAGGGTAAAGTCACCATATTGAGATGAAAATTGGACTTTCACTTGCTGTGGATATGGCTGGAATAACACAAAGATTATAATGTGGAATAGTTGTTAGCAAAAAAAAATAACAACAACAAAGATTGAATACTTACATCATCATTTCCACTGGTGTATATGCTTGGTACAACTTCTTCATAATTTACTATAGTTTCTGCAATACAGAAGATAGGCATATTAGTGTATTATATAAGCTATAAGCTATGTATAGCTCTATGCTCACCTTTACAAGCTTTGACACTGGTGAAAGGATCTCCACATTGTACTATTTTAGCACAACATAACAGGATGAAACAAAACAGAAAGGAGTACATATTATATTGAGCCATATTTTCGTTTGGGAACTAGTTGTTACAGCTATATCCACAAGAACCAGTTGTTACAGCTATTTCCACGAAAACCAGTTGTAGTAGCTATAGCTATAGCTGCACCAGCACCGGTTGTAGTACCCGAGAACTATCTATAAGTAAAATAGAGACGTGAGACTGAAGTCTTATTACGAGATGCCGACCGCTTCCCAGATGAATACGCATACAATTCTCGCGCGTCCACAAATGGTCAGACCGGTGTCACAGCAGATTGGGTCCCCTCCCGTATTTGGCTTAGCAGATTTGGTCCCACCTCCACGGAATTGGTCGGGATTTTCAGTCTTCCTTTACTGCTGTGTAACTGCAGTTTGAAGTGAAAGTTACTCTAGAATGACTGATGCTAGTCTAAGTCAATATTAAGCGAATTTGGATTTTAAAATGTTCAAGAATAAATCAAAAAGCAGCATTAAGCTTAACAAGATTGAGACTTCATGTCACAACTTTGGCAATCTCTTCCTGGTAGTTGTTGCAATCTAATCAGTACTACTCTTTAATCATGTCACGTAATAGTTATAGCCTGCTACAACTATCTGTAAATAGAAGGAGCTAAATAACTTACTAGGTTCAAAATTTGAGAACATAAGAAAGAAAGGTCAGTGTGTAAATAGCAAATTTGATGCTGTAAGGAACAGCAATAAACAATTCAGCAAACAAATTCTTACATCTTCAATATAGCTAGTCTCATGTCTTTTCTTCTCCAATGTTTTTTCATATTTTCATAATGCTTCTATTGTCTCTTATAATTAATCACGAAGGCATTTATAGTGGCAACATCAAGAAGAAAAATTCAAGTGTTTTTTTTTAACTTTAATTCTGATTGTATTGGCACATAAATGATGCTTCCAAATAAACTTAGAGAGCATTATTATTCTGTGTTGTACAATCATCTCAGATCATACAGCTATGTCCTTAAGATTTTTAAGTGCTGTTTCTGTATAAGTAAGTTTTTAAGAAACCCATGATAAAATCAACAGGAACAGCAAGAATGATGATCAGGACTGGCAGGACAGGAGGAACCTTGAAGTATCCATTCAAAGAACGCAAGAGATCTCTACAAGCTTTTGATTGATTTTACACTTCTACTGTAACAGAGCACTCCATCGGAACCACTCACAACATCAATTGGGATAAAGCTACAGTTACTTGGAATGAACAAGATCTACACAGAAGATCCTTTCAAAGTCATGGTACATTGGGGAATTTAAGAAACCATTATGAGAGCTTAGAACATATTTGCATGTTGCCTTCATAGCCGGGGTCCTTTTCTGTTTTGTTTGTATCTGAAAATGGTCACTGAATGATGACTGAAGGAGTTGAGGCTTTCAATTACATGACAGTACAGTGAAATAGCTGTGTCATAGTGTTGCATAGAACATGTTTTAGTGCTCTTAGAGCTGAGAAACAACATTGAGTGAAGTTTTTATAGATTATAGACTCTGTGTAAGGACCCCACATTTCCACCATATTGGGGGCTTCATAGTTGCCAAGTGTACCGGAACATCCGGTGCAGTACCGGAATTATCAGATCTGCAACGTACCGCACCGGAATTACTACTTAGCCTATTGTTGCACCGGAATTACTACTTAGCCTATTGTTGTACCCGAGCTGCCAGCTCTGCAATCTATTCACGCGTCGCGTGGCCAGCTCTGAATTTCTACGCGGATCAATTAACTTTGGCGCCAAAAAAATCTACAGGATGTTATTTGAGGTGACTGTTCTTCTATTATACTTTCAGGGTACGGAATGAGGCTCTACTTGTGAAGCCATTAGAGCAGCTTAAAACTCTGTCTCAACGGTGACCAACTCCATCCTGACTGGTACCAGCTCCTACTATTCCACCAACATTGTATTCAGACTTGGCTGGTATAGACTCCGTCATCATCACTTCAGTTCTTTCTGTCGGGATTGCTACCGCTATATTCTTCAGCCCTATCACCTACAAGTCTGAAATTTGTGCAGTACTACCCCGCTCTCACTAATGAGCAACCAACTCCAAGCAACATTGGAAATACGCCGTCACTTCTGCTCCGGACTAACCTTTTCCAAAGTTACAACGGCAATCTCACGGCTCATTATTGCATTTCTTATTTTTGTTTACAAATGGGCTCTTTTTAGAGCTACCACTAGTCAATTGATTATGCTGTCTTACCAATACATTGCGCGTTCGTGGAGCTCAACGTGGGGGCGGGGTAAAATAGCGAATCAGTAGTCAACTTGAAAATATAAATCGATATTTCGTGGAATTGATAATTGAATTGAATCCAAATTTTGCGCACAAGCAGCGTACCCCCCTTAGAATAAAGTTACAGAGAGATTTTTTTAGAATAACGCAGGAGTAAAACGGCACAAAAATTTTACTTTTTACAAAAAAGAATATAGATATTTATTAGAAATATGGCTCTAATGTTGCGAAGAAGCCCGCTAGCTACCTCTGGAAATAAAAAAAGAGCACGCTAGTTCCTTCGGCCGCTTCCAAATAACACCAAATAGTAGCGGTGTGCAGAGCTGTATCGCCGTCCCAGACGGGTCTTCATTCTTCATATTTGGCATGCTGGAGTCCTCTGTTGGTGCTCATTCCATCTGTAACAACAAAGTAAGCCCACAGTACACAGAAAAAGAAATATAAAGATATAGCAAAAACAGTCAATTTGCGGTTACGCGCCTCGGTTTCCGGTGGCAGGGCACTCTTAACGCTTTTCCAGTTTAACTGTTTAATGATCAACTGCTTACTAACTGTAAAAAAAGCTACACACAAAGTCCTCACTACCAATAATAAATATTATTTGAAATTGGAACTGAAAGGAATGTGGTCTATTGACAATGGGCATGGTTTAAGTGTGCCTTACTAAAATGGGTGTGATTTTGGGTGTGACTCAAACTAAGATGGGTGTGGTTTTACCTGTACCTAAAATTAGTTTCATAAACTTGGCAACTATGGGCTATGCCCCCCCCCCCCCCCCCCCCCCCCCCCCCCCCCCCCCCCACCTGCTTTTCCCTCCCCCCCTCCTCCTGGTTCTTATTCCCCTGCTTTCTTGGGTGAAGATAGACTTCTTGTATCATTTTGAGCTTGTCATGGAGATTCACAACATTCAATGTAGAAAAGCAATTCACAGGGGGCCATCAAACTACACACAAGTCAAACAGTTCAGTCACAGATAGTAATCTTTGCAACAAGCAAATCAAACTCTATTTAGCTAATGCTTCAGTTGGCTTTTTAATAGAAAATGTATTGCTTATCACTTCAGCACACAACCTCTGATATTATAATTGAAAGCTTGGTCCGTTAGTTCAGAGGTTCTACTGTAATTTAATTCACAAATGTGTATATCATTGTACAGTGAAAAAATATAAAAATATAATAATTTTTTCAAATGATGTTCATATCTACTCTGGCAAAAACTGATGTAAGATTATCAATCTAAATCTACTTTAATCAACAAAATAGGGTTTATGAAATCATGAAATTTCATTCTTCATATGAACTTCCAATCACAAGGACTTGCTCGTGGGGGTTCTGAAAGGCAAAGTCAAATGAGTATTAGATTATTAATGGCTCATAGCAATCAATCAAAATGTCTACCATATTGACAAACTCTGGGAAGGTTACCACTTGGGGCAAAATAAATTTATTTGCTTATTTCAGTAAACTAAAGAAAAGAAAATGACTTATTTATTAGCATTTTACTTACTGTTCAAGGCCACTCACTCTCAAATTTTTTATATTAACAATTATTTGGAGAAATCATCCCTGAAAACATTTACTATTGATTCAATTGCTGGGTGTTTTATGGGAGGCTGGTTATGGGCGAATAGGCAATTGAATTCAGCATTTAAACTTTACCATGTAATAGGATCTGTTGCCAAAAAAGAAAAAAAGGTTGAAAAAAAGGAAACTTGTATATTTTGACTTCTTCTCGCATTTAGGCCTGTATTATTAAACTTTGTATTCGGCAAAGCTGCACCCTCTCTCAGATCATATCATATACTATAAATATTTCAAGAGGCTCGCAAGAATGGTGGAAATAAAGGTCAGAGATAAAATATTTTATGTACTAATAGATCATCACTAATTCAACTATAGATCATTACTAACCAGGTGTGACAAAAGGAGGAGGTGACACTGAATCCGTTATAGCATTGGTTGTTGGTACATCTGCAGTCATAACATTAGGCGTGACAGCTTGAGTTGTAGAACTTTCGGTCACCTGGATTGTTGAGGGTACTTCAGAAGTCGGGAAATCTGTTGCGTAATTTGTAGTTCTTGGATTACTTGTTGAAACTCCTTCAGTGATTGGACGATTAGTTTCTCTATTTGTTGGACTATTGGTTGAAAAATCTTCCGTGAATGCTTCCCTTGTAATAGGATCTGTCGCCACATCTATTGTGTTTTTTTGAGGAGTAAATATTGTAATAAGTACTGGTACGGGAAAATGATTAATAATAGTGACTGACAATAGCATTAATTAAGCCCAAAAGGAAAACAGATAAATTTTCTTCAGCATTTCATATTCTGAATGCGCCATAGTACATCTAATTATCACGTGAAATTGACCTATGTATTTTAATTGTATCTTTGTATATTGTTCTATTTAAGAAACACATAATAGTACATGTGTTCTTAATAATTCTGCTAATTTGGTATAACTTTATCGGCTTCCTCTAAAAATTAGCTTCTTACTTTAAACTTTGATTATTTCACATAACATTTTTCTCTCCCATATAAGCTTCTGGTAGAGATTAAAATGACATCAGAATCCTTTACCAAGTATAATTACAAAGTACAGTAGAAATGGTAATAACAGATAGTGCTATTTTCTATGAATAGACAGTGCAGGAGGTAGCATATTAAAAGTAATTGAAGTAAGAAAGTAATATGTGAAAACCAGAATGACTTAATGTGTAATTATTCATTTAGCCATTCTCACACAGAGTGATTTAGTAGTATAGTATTGCTCATGCCACTAACATTACGATTAACGAGAACATTAATATTAATAGGATAATAGTACATGCGTAAATTGTCCATTCAAAAATGGCATAAAAATTTGCTCTTATCACACGGGGAAAGTGAAATAGCGAAACTAAGCTAAATACCATGGTAAGTGTGCTTTCATGCAGCTCAAGCCTGGTAAAAGTACAGTTGAGTAGTTTCTAGTTAGAGACTCTGCCATTCTTTAGCATGCAAGTTAGGAGCCATAAGTTGAAACCCAAGTTCCAGAGGAAGCTAATCCTGAAATACAGGTATAGTGAAACGATACAGTCTAGCAACACTGCAAATGATTTTTTTAACTGGCCTACATATTAGCGAGTGATAGCACAAGTAACTTGTGCTAGTAGGGATCAATAGCATGTATTTTGAAATAATCATAAAAAAATACAACGAAGTAAAACATATGACAGCAATACAAGTTATAATGTCATTATTACAAATAATTTCCTCACAATTTTGTATATTATAAATATTTAATTAAGCATTTTTGAAAAGTCCATAGTCACAATGAGCGCATAAAGTAAGCCAATACATGCAACTTACATGTATTTAATTAATTAGCTTAAAAAGAACACAATTCTGTTCATGTTAGCTAAAACTTACTACTTTTTTGTATACTATATTAATTGCAAGGTGCATCTGGTAAATTATGGTCATAAGTACTTCAAAATCAAAATTAAAACATATTCTTGAGTGTATGTTAATCAATATTTGTTTCTACAACAATCATTTATACATTGTAAAAAAATACAGTAGACTATGCTTGAAACGGCTTTTGTTGAATAAACATACCTCTTGATGGAGAAGCAACTTCAGAAGAATTTGTACATACCGATCCAAGCTTATTGGTGACAGTGACTTTGGCAAAATACAACTGGAATGGTTTTACTACAATAGAAAATGTCAAAGTGTTGGTTGTGGGATCTACAGTGAGGGTGAAGGTGACTCGATAGCCATCTACACAAATGATTGTCACAGTATAGCTGAGGATTCCTTTGGTTTTCAAAGGAGGTCTCCATGATACTGTAGCCTGGATGGTGAAGGAATCATTGACCGAGTTATACTGAGCAGTTGAGCTGTCCAGAGTGAATTCAACATTCAAAGGAGGAGCTGGAGCTACACAACACGTTCATATGCAAATGATGCATTTTTACTTCATTTGTATTATAATTGCTGGTATTTTTTAGTACTTAACAAAGCAATAGAGAATCAATAGTTGAATACATTGACATCTTTGGTGTTAATTATAGTCATGCAAAATGGGACAAATGTGAAGTATAGCCATAAACCAGCATGGTGTATGTAATAGTTAAAACTTAGTTTGTTAATGCAGTAGAAATTATAGCCATGAGAATAATTTTATTATATTAATAATTATTGAGAATTTTTGATGTTTCATTAAATAAAATGTATTTTAATATGAATTAAAGAGATAATAGTGACATGCACTATGCAAATGTATTAAACCTGCATTTATTGATATGTGTATATATAAAGTGCACATAAATAAACTATAGTTTGATTTTACTATTTCAATGCTTTTCTCTTCACTCCTTTAACAAAAATGTACTATATAACACCATGTGCAAGCTATTGCTTTTTTTTTATACTGTCCCTTAGAAACTATTAAATTATCACTGAGAATGAATAAAAGTATGACTTCAAGAAGTACAATGTAGTAGATTTAAAATATTTGATACACATAAACTGGTTTAGAGGTACCGTACGTAAGTATCAAATCAATATTTTTGTTTTGATGTATAAACATACCTCCAGTTGGAGAAAATACTTCTGTAGAATTTGCAGATTCTGACCCAACCTTATTGGTGGCAGTGACTACCGCAAAATACAGCCGGTAAGATTTTACTATGACAGAAAATGTCAAAGTGTTGGTTGTGTGATCTACAGTGAGGGTGAAGATGACTCGATAGCCATCTACACAAATGATTGTCACAGTAAAGCTGAGGATTCCTTTGATTTTCAATGGAAAACTCCATGATACTGTAGCCTGGATGGTGAAGGAATCATTGACTGAGTTGTACTGAGCTGTTGAGTTGTCCAGAGAAAATTCAACGTTCGATGGAGGAGCTGGAGCTACACAACATATTCATGCATCAGGCTTTACTATTATTTCACTTAAACTTTTTGCTAGTACTTTAACAATGGGCATAGTAAAACTGTAGTAAAATACATTGATGTTGTTGGTATTTACTAGTAAATGACACAAGAAAAATGTGTGATGTAATTACTGATTTTGTTATGGCTATAAATGGACTCTTTTCACCCGGTGAATAACTTATGTAATAATATAAATTGTGATGATAGTCACCAAAAATACATTATACAAATTAAAATAAACAAACATTTGTTTAATTAGAAGCAGGATAAAGTACACAAAAGTGTATAAATACAAAAATTACTCACTTTTACACTTTCATGCTTCCTTTTTTGACCCCAATCATTACATTAAGTGGTTCAAGTTTTTTTAACATCAAACAGAAGTGAAAAGCACGAATTATAATAAATGGCAGATATACAAATTATAGTCACACTTGTATACAATATACTGTATACTGTTAGGGAAGTACAGCCCAAAAGTAAGATTTCTTTATTTTATGTTAATCTAATGTTTAGTTCCAAAACATTATATACATTGTAAAATGTACACAAAAATTCTACATTAGAAGTAGTTTCATCATCAATTTACTGTAAAAACTTACCTCCTGTTGGAGAAAATACTTCTGTAGAATTTGCAGATGCCGACCCAACCTTATTGGTGGCAGTGACTATGGCAAAGTACAACTGGTAAGATTTTACCACGACAGAAAATGTCAAAGTGTTGGTTGTGGGATCTACAGTGAGGGTGACGATAACTCGATAGCCATCTACACAAATGATTGTCACAGTAAAGCTGAGGATTCCTTTGATTTTCAATGGTGGACTCCATGACACTGTAGCCTGGATGGTGAAGGAATCATTGACTGAGTTATACTGAGCTGTTGAGTTGTCCAGAGAAAATTGTACACTCAATGGAGGAGCTGGAGCTATAAAACATATTTGTATACAATTCAAATCAAATCATTCAATAAATGTTAAATTTGTAACATCACAATTTATTTCTCTGCCTTCTTTTATTCATTAGATGTAATCTCTCGCTTCACACGTTATTTTTTGAACTAAAGAATTAAAGAAAGTTTCGGCTGTCATTCAGAGATGGCAACCAAGCTTTTTTTAATTCTGTATTTTTATAAAAACGACCAGTAAAAGAGACTATTACATCTAATAAAAAGTTAGTGACAATTGTTCACATGCTCATGTTAAGTAATGATTCTACATTGATGTACTGAATGTAAATTTAGTAAAAAATTCTCAAAAAATTAACATATTAAATACAAGAAAAGTTAATACATTAAACTTTAGTTCAATTTTGCCATATCATGCATTTTTGTTTCCTATCACAAGAATGTCTTCAATGCATTGTATAATTTAATTTTTTTTGGCTTTCAATTATCACATACAAAGAATCAAAGTTGCATTTCAAAAGATAAGAATTGACAGATTCACATAATTAGTCGCACTTTAAGTAATCAGATGTAAAATATACAGACCTAAAATTGAAGCGGATATATATTTGTATTGCAGTATTAACATACCTCCTGTGGGAGAAAATACTTCTGTAGAATTTGCAGATGCGGATCCAACCATACTGGTGGAAGTGACTACAGCAAAATACAACTGGTAAGATTTCACTACAACAGAAAATGTCAAAGTGTTGGTTGTGGGATCTACAGTAAGGGTGACGATAACTCGATAGCCATCTACACAAATGATTGTCACAGTAAATCTGAGGATTCCTTTGATTTTCAATGGTGGACTCCATGACACTGTAGCCTGGATGGTGAAGGAATCATTGACTGAGTTATACTGAGCTGTTGAGTTGTCCAGAGTGAATTCAACGTTCAAAGGAGGAGCTGGAGCTACACAATGAACACACAAGCATATTAAATCGCCTTTTATACATCTTTCTTTAGAATATTTTGTTTCAATTTTCAGTTTGTACAAAAAAGATAATCTAACCTAGTAAAATCAAATCAATATTTAGCAGTTGACAAGAACATGCGCCTTTAGTCTAACAAAAAGGAAAATTATTATCTTTATGATGTTTATATTACCAGCATTATTATTAGAAGCAAAAAACAAACTAAACAAAACATTAATTGGCACAGTCTGTGATAGCCATGATGTTTCTTTAATAATTCTCCTGTTTATAACAGTTTATGGTGTGGTAACACAAATCATGCAAATTAATTAAGCTTCTTACAACATTTGTATTAAATAGATTGGTAGTAGAAAGTAGGCAAAATTGTAAATAATTACAAAATTAGCTTAATGTTACTATTTCATGCCTTTACTTTGATCCCAGATCATTATAAGAGTGGGAAGGCCTTAGGCATTTTGTTTATTTAATTAATAATTTTATTAAATGGTTTTAAACAAAACAAATTGGCAGATTTAAAAATTAGTCACAATTGTACGTGTCTGATGTACTGCACAAAACTGACAAGTTTATCTTTCATTTTACTTTATCTTATGTTTTGTTCCTGCAACATTTGGTTGTGTACATTGTGAGCAAATAAATCTGTAATTTGCTGTATAAACATACTTCCTGTTGGAGATATTATTTCTGTTGAATTTGCAGATGCGGATCCAACCATACTGGTGGAAGTGACTACAGCAAAATACAGCTGGTAAGATTTTACTACAACAGAAAATGTCAAAGTGTTGGTTGTGGGATCTACAGTAAGTGTGACGATAACTCGATAGCCATCTACACAAATGATTGTCACAGTAAAGCTGAGGATTCCTTTGATTTTCAATGGTGGACTCCATGACACTGTAGCCTGGATGGTGAAGGAATCATTGACTGAGTTGTACTGAGCTGTTGAGTTGTCCAGAGAAAATTCAACGTTCAATGGAGGAGCTGGAGCTACACAACATATTCATGCATCAAGGCTTTACTATTATTTCACTTATACTTTTTTGCTAATACTTAACGATGGGCATAGGAAACTGTGTTAAAATACACTGATATACTCAGTGTTCACTAGTAAATAACACAAGAAAAATGTGTGAAGAACTAATTAAGTAATAGACAATAAACCATGATGTAACGTTCTATACTTAGTTAATACTAACAATTACAATAAAGAGAACAATTACATCAACAATTATGAATAATATACAATTTTTACTTTATTCAATCTTATATGTAATTGTATAATCACCAAATACATTATACAAATTAATTAAACAAACTTTTGTTTAATTGGAAGCAGGTTAACGTACACAAAAGTGTATAAATGCAAAAATTATTCATTTTTAAACTCTCAAGCTACCGTTTTGGATCCTAATCATTACATGAAGTGCTTCAAGCTTTTTAATATCAAATTATTACTGAAATAACAACTATAAAGCACGAATTAAAAAAATGGCAGATATACAAATTATAGTCACACTTGTACTGGTAGGGAAGTACAGCCCAAAAGTAAGATTTCTATATTTTATGTTAATCTAATGTTTAGTTCCAAAACATTATATACATTGTAAAATGTACACTAAAAATCTACATTAGAATTAGTTTCATCATCAATTTACTGTAAAAACTTACCTCCTGTTGGAGAAAATACTTCTGTAGAATTTGCAGATGCCGACCCAACCTTATTGGTGGCAGTGACTATGGCAAAGTACAACTGGTAAGATTTTACCGCGACAGAAAATGTCAAAGTGTTGGTTGTGGGATCTACAGTGAGGGTGACGATAACTCGAAAGCCATCTACACAAATGATTGTCACAGTAAAGCTGAGGATTCCTTTGATTTTCAATGGTGGACTCCATGACACTGTAGCCTGGATGGTGAAGGAATCATTGACTGAGTTATACTGAGCTGTTGAGTTGTCCAGAGAAAATTGTACACTCAATGGAGGAGCTGGAGCTATAAAACATATTTGTATACAATTCAAATCAAATCATTCAATAAATGTTAAATTTGTAACATCACAATTTATTTCTCTGCCTTCTTTTATTCATTAGATGTAATCTCTCGCTTCACACGTTATTTTTTGAACTAAAGAATTAAAGAAAGTTTCGGCTGTCATTCAGAGATGGCAACCTAGCTTTTTTTAATTCTGTATTTTTATAAAAACGACCTGTAAAAGAGACTATTACATCTAATAAAAAGTTAGTGACAATTGTTCACATGCTCATGTTAAGTAATGATTCTACATTGATGTACTGAACGTAAATTTAGTAAAAAATTCTCAAAAAATTAACATATTAAATACAAGAAAAGTTAATACATTAAACTTTAGTTCAATTTTGCCATATCATGCATTTTTGTTTCCTATCACAAGAATGTCTTCAATGCATTGTACAATTTAATTTTTTTTGGCTTTCAATTATCACATACAAAGAATCAAAGTTGCATTTCAAAAGATAAGAATTGACAGATTCACATAATTAGTCGCACTTTAGGTAATCAGATGTAAAATAATTACAGACCTAAAATTGAAGCGGATATATATTTGTATTGCAGTATTAACATACCTCCTGTGGGAGAAAATACTTCTGTAGAATTTGCAGATGCGGATCCAAACATACTGGTGGAAGTGACTACAGCAAAATACAACTGGTAAGATTTCACTACAACAGAAAATGTCAAAGTGTTGGTTGTGGGATCTACAGTAAGGGTGACGATAACTCGATAGCCATCCACACAAATGATTGTCACAGTAAATCTGAGGATTCCTTTGATTTTCAATGGTGGACTCCATGACACTGTAGCCTGGATGGTGAAGGAATCATTGACTGAGTTATACTGAGCTGTTGAGTTGTCCAGAGTGAATTCAACGTTCAAAGGAGGAGCTGGAGCTACACAATAAATACACAAGCAAAATAAATCCCCTTTTATACATCTTTCTTTAGAATATTTTGTTTCAATTTTCAGTTTGTACAAAAAAAATAATCTAACCTAGTAAAATCAAATCAATATTTAGCGGTTGACAAGAACATGCGCCTTTAGTCTAACAAAAAGGAAAATTATTATCTTTATGATGTTTATATTACCAGCATTATTATTAGAAGCAAAAAACAAACTAAACAAAACATTAATTGGCACAGTCTGTGATAGCCATGATGTTTCTTTAATAATTCTTTTGTTTATAACAGTTTATGGTGTGGTAACACAAATCATGCAAATTTATTAAGCTTACAACATTTGTATTAAATAGATTGGTAGTAGAAAGTAGGCAAAATTGTAAATAATTACAAAATTAGCTTAATGTTACTATTTCATGCCTTTACTTTGATCCCAGATCATTATAAGAGTGGGAAGGCCTTAGGCATTTTGTTTATTTAATTAATAATTTTATTAAATGTTTTTAAACAATACAAATTGGCAGATTTAAAAATTAGTCACAATTGTACGTGTCTGATGTACTGCACAAAACTGACAAGTTTATTTTTCATTTTATTTTATCTTATGTTTTGTTCCTGCAACATTTGGTTGTGTACATTGTGAGCAAATAAATCTGTAATTTGCTGTATAAACATACTTCCTGTTGGAGATATTATTTCTGTTGAATTTGCAGATGCGGATCCAACCATACTGGTGGAAGTGACTACAGCAAAATACAGCTGGTAAGATTTTACTACAACAGAAAATGTCAAAGTGTTGGTTGTGGGATCTACAGTAAGGGTGACGATAACTCGATAGCCATCTACACAAATGATTGTCACAGTAAAGCTGAGGATTCCTTTGATTTTCAATGGTGGACTCCATGACACTGTAGCCTGGATGGTGAAGGAATCATTGACTGAGTTATACTGAGCTGTTGAGTTGTCCAGAGAAAATTCAACGTTCAATGGAGGAGCTGGAGCTACACAACATATTCATGCATCAAGGCTTTACTATTATTTCACTTATACTTTTTGCTAATACTTAACGATGGGCATAGGAAACTGTGTTAAAATACACTGATATACTCAGTGTTCACTAGTAAATAACACAAGAAAAATGTGTGAAGAACTAATTAAGTAATAGACAATAAACCATGATGTAACGTTCTATACTTAGTTAATACTAACAATTACAATAAAGAGAACAATTACATCAACAATATGAATAATATACAGTTTTTACTTTATTCAATCTTTTATGTAATTGTATAATCACCAAATACATTATACAAATTAATTAAACAAACATTTGTTTAATTGGAAGCAGGATAGAGTACACAAAAGTGTATAAATGCAAAAATTATTCACTTTTAAACTCTCAAGCAACCTTTTTGGATCCTAATCATTACATTAAGTGCTTCAAGCTTTTTAATATCAAATTATTACTGAAATAACAACTATAAAGCACGAATTAAAAGAATGGCAGATATACAAATTATAGTCACACTTGTACTGGTAGGGAAGTACAGCCCAAAAGTAAGATTTCTATATTTTATGTTAATCTAATGTTTAGTTCCAAAACATTATATACATTGTAAAATGTACACTAAAAATCTACATTAGAATTAGTTTCATCATCAATTTACTGTAAAAACTTACCTCCTGTTGGAGAAAATACTTCTGTAGAATTTGCAGATGCCGACCCAACCTTATTGGTGGCAGTGACTACAGCAAAATACAACTGGTAAGATTTCACTACGACAGAAAATGTCAAAGTGTTGGTTGTGGGATCTACAGTGAGGGTGACGATAACTCGAAAGCCATCTACACAAATGATTGTCACAGTAAAGCTGAGGATTCCTTTGATTTTCAATGGTGGACTCCATGACACTGTAGCCTGGATGGTGAAGGAATCATTGACTGAGTTATACTGAGCTGTTGAGTTGTCCAGAGAAAATTGTACACTCAATGGAGGAGCTGGAGCTATAAAACATATTTGTATACAATTCAAATCAAATCATTCAATAAATGTTTAATTTGTAACATCACAATTTATTTCTCTGCCTTCTTTTATTCATTAGATGTAATCTCTCGCTTCACACGTTATTTTTTGAACTAAAGAATTAAAGAAAGTTTCGGCTGTCACTCAGAGATGGCAACCTAGCTTTTTTTAATTCTGTATTTTTATAAAAACGACCTGTAAAAGAGACTATTACATCTCATAAAAAGTTAGTGACAATTGTTCACATGCTCATGTTAAGTAATGATTCTACATTGATGTACTGAACGTAAATTTAGTAAAAATTTCTAAAAAAATTAACATATTAAATACAAGAAAAGTTAATACATTAAACTTTAGTTCAATTTTGCCATATCATGCATTTTTGTTTCCTATCACAAGAATGTCTTCAATGCATTGTACAATTTAATTTTTTTGGCTTTCAATTATCACATACAAAGAATCAAAGTTGCATTTCAAAAGATAAAAATTGACAGATTCACATAATTAGTCGCACTTAATCAGATGTAAAATATACAGACCTAAAATTGAAGCGGATATATATTTGTATTGCAGTAATAACATACCTCCTGTGGGAGAAAATACTTCTGTAGAATTTGCAGATGCGGATCCAAACATACTGGTAGAAGTGACTACAGCAAAATACAACTGGTAAGATTTCACTATAACAGAAAATGTCAAAGTGTTGGTTGTGGGATCTACAGTAAGGGTGACGATAACTCGATAGCCATCCACACAAATGATTGTCACAGTAAATCTGAGGATTCCTTTGATTTTCAATGGTGGACTCCATGACACTGTAGCCTGGATGGTGAAGGAATCATTGACTGAGTTATACTGAGCTGTTGAGTTGTCCAGAGTGAATTCAACGTTCAAAGGAGGAGCTGGAGCTACACAAAGAATACACAAGCATATTAAATCCCCTTTTATACATCTTTCTTTAGAATATTTTGTTTCAATTTTCAGTTTGTACAAAAAAAATAATCTAACCTAGTAAAATCAAATCAATATTTAGCGGTTGACAAGAACATGCGCCTTTAGTCTAACAAAAAGGAAAATTATTATCTTTATGATGTTTATATTACCAGCATTATTATTAGAAGCAAAAAACAAACTAAACAAAACATTAATTGGCACAGTCTGTGATAGCCATGATGTTTCTTTAATAATTCTTTTGTTTATAACAGTTTATGGTGTGGTAACACAAATCATGCAAATTTATTAAGATTACAACATTTGTTTTAAATAGATTGGTAGTAGAAAGTAGGCAAAATTGTAAATAATTACAAAATTAGCTTAATGTTACTATTTCATGCCTTTACTTTGATCCCAGATCATTATAAGAGTGGGAAGGCCTTAGGCATTTTGTTTATTTTAATTAATAATTTAATACAAATTGGCAGATTTAAAAATTAGTCACAATTGTACGTGTCTGATGTACTGCACAAAACTGACAAGTTTATTTTTCATTTTATTTTATCTTATGTTTTGTTCCTGCAACATTTGGTTGTGTACATTGTGAGCAAATAAATCTGTAATTTGCTGTATAAACATACTTCCTGTTGGAGATATTATTTCTGTTGAATTTGCAGATGCGGATCCAACCATACTGGTAGAAGTGACTACAGCAAAATACAACTGGTAAGATTTCACTACGACAGAAAATGTCAAAGTGTTGGTTGTGGGATCTACAGTGAGGGTGACGATAACTCGAAAGCCATCTACACAAATGATTGTCACAGTAAAGCTGAGGATTCCTTTGATTTTCAATGGTGGACTCCATGACACTGTAGCCTGGATGGTGAAGGAATCATTGACTGAGTTATACTGAGCTGTTGAGTTGTCCAGAGAAAATTGTACACTCAATGGAGGAGCTGGAGCTATAAAACATATTTGTATACAATTCAAATCAAATCATTCAATAAATGTTAAATTTGTAACATCACAATTTATTTCTCTGCCTTCTTTTATTCATTAGATGTAATCTCTCGCTTCACACGTTATTTTTTGAACTAAAGAATTAAAGAAAGTTTCGGCTGTCATTCAGAGATGGCAACCTAGCTTTTTTTAATTCTGTATTTTTATAAAAACGACCTGTAAAAGAGACTATTACATCTCATAAAAAGTTAGTGACAATTGTTCACATGCTCATGTTAAGTAATGATTCTACATTGATGTACTGAACGTAAATTAGTAAAAAATTCAAAAAAAATTAACATATTAAATACAAGAAAAGTTAATACATTAAACTTTAGTTCAATTTTGCCATATCATGCATTTTTGTTTCCTATCACAAGAATGTCTTCAATGCATTGTACAATTTAATTTTTTTTGGCTTTCAATTATCACATACAAAGAATCAAAGTTGCATTTCAAAAGATAAGATTGACATAACATAATAGTCGCACTTTAAGTAATCAGATGTAAAATATACAGACCTAAAATTGAAGCGGATATATTATTTGTATTGCAGTATTAACATACCTCCTGTGGGAGAAAATACTTCTGTAGAATTTGCAGATGCGGATCCAAACATACTGGTGGAAGTGACTACAGCAAAATACAACTGGTAAGATTTCACTACAACAGAAAATGTCAAAGTGTTGGTTGTGGGATCTACAGTAAGGATGACGATAACTCGATAGCCATCCACACAAATGATTGTCACAGTAAATCTGAGGATTCCTTTGATTTTCAATGGTGGACTCCATGACACTGTAGCCTGGATGGTGAAGGAATCATTGACTGAGTTATACTGAGCTGTTGAGTTGTCCAGAGAAAATTGTACACTCAATGGAGGAGCTGGAGCTATAAAACATATTTGTATACAATTCAAATCAAATCATTCAATAAATGTTTAATTTGTAACATCACAATTTATTTCTCTGCCTTCTGTTATTCATTAGATGTAATCTCTCGCTTCACACGTTATTTTTTGAACTAAAGAATTAAAGAAAGTTTCGGCTGTCACTCAGAGATGGCAACCTAGCTTTTTTTAATTCTGTATTTTTATAAAAACGACCTGTAAAAGAGACTATTACATCTCATAAAAAGTTAGTGACAATTGTTCACATGCTCATGTTAAGTAATGATTCTACATTGATGTACTGAACGTAAATTTAGTAAAAATTTCTAAAAAAATTAACATATTAAATACAAGAAAAGTTAATACATTAAACTTTAGTTCAATTTTGCCATATCATGCATTTTTGTTTCCTATCACAAGAATGTCTTCAATGCATTGTACAATTTAATTTTTTTGGCTTTCAATTATCACATACAAAGAATCAAAGTTGCATTTCAAAAGATAAAAATTGACAGATTCACATAATTAGTCGCACTTAATCAGATGTAAAATATACAGACCTAAAATTGAAGCGGATATATATTTGTATTGCAGTAATAACATACCTCCTGTGGGAGAAAATACTTCTGTAGAATTTGCAGATGCGGATCCAAACATACTGGTAGAAGTGACTACAGCAAAATACAACTGGTAAGATTTCACTATAACAGAAAATGTCAAAGTGTTGGTTGTGGGATCTACAGTAAGGGTGACGATAACTCGATAGCCATCCACACAAATGATTGTCACAGTAAATCTGAGGATTCCTTTGATTTTCAATGGTGGACTCCATGACACTGTAGCCTGGATGGTGAAGGAATCATTGACTGAGTTATACTGAGCTGTTGAGTTGTCCAGAGTGAATTCAACGTTCAAAGGAGGAGCTGGAGCTACACAAAGAATACACAAGCATATTAAATCCCCTTTTATACATCTTTCTTTAGAATATTTTGTTTCAATTTTCAGTTTGTACAAAAAAAATAATCTAACCTAGTAAAATCAAATCAATATTTAGCGGTTGACAAGAACATGCGCCTTTAGTCTAACAAAAAGGAAAATTATTATCTTTATGATGTTTATATTACCAGCATTATTATTAGAAGCAAAAAACAAACTAAACAAAACATTAATTGGCACAGTCTGTGATAGCCATGATGTTTCTTTAATAATTCTTTTGTTTATAACAGTTTATGGTGTGGTAACACAAATCATGCAAATTTATTAAGATTACAACATTTGTTTTAAATAGATTGGTAGTAGAAAGTAGGCAAAATTGTAAATAATTACAAAATTAGCTTAATGTTACTATTTCATGCCTTTACTTTGATCCCAGATCATTATAAGAGTGGGAAGGCCTTAGGCATTTTGTTTATTTTAATTAATAATTTAATACAAATTGGCAGATTTAAAAATTAGTCACAATTGTACGTGTCTGATGTACTGCACAAAACTGACAAGTTTATTTTTCATTTTATTTTATCTTATGTTTTGTTCCTGCAACATTTGGTTGTGTACATTGTGAGCAAATAAATCTGTAATTTGCTGTATAAACATACTTCCTGTTGGAGATATTATTTCTGTTGAATTTGCAGATGCGGATCCAACCATACTGGTAGAAGTGACTACAGCAAAATACAACTGGTAAGATTTCACTACGACAGAAAATGTCAAAGTGTTGGTTGTGGGATCTACAGTGAGGGTGACGATAACTCGAAAGCCATCTACACAAATGATTGTCACAGTAAAGCTGAGGATTCCTTTGATTTTCAATGGTGGACTCCATGACACTGTAGCCTGGATGGTGAAGGAATCATTGACTGAGTTATACTGAGCTGTTGAGTTGTCCAGAGAAAATTGTACACTCAATGGAGGAGCTGGAGCTATAAAACATATTTGTATACAATTCAAATCAAATCATTCAATAAATGTTAAATTTGTAACATCACAATTTATTTCTCTGCCTTCTTTTATTCATTAGATGTAATCTCTCGCTTCACACGTTATTTTTTGAACTAAAGAATTAAAGAAAGTTTCGGCTGTCATTCAGAGATGGCAACCTAGCTTTTTTTAATTCTGTATTTTTATAAAAACGACCTGTAAAAGAGACTATTACATCTCATAAAAAGTTAGTGACAATTGTTCACATGCTCATGTTAAGTAATGATTCTACATTGATGTACTGAACGTAAACTTAGTAAAAAATTCAAAAAAAATTAACATATTAAATACAAGAAAAGTTAATACATTAAACTTTAGTTCAATTTTGCCATATCATGCATTTTTGTTTCCTATCACAAGAATGTCTTCAATGCATTGTACAATTTAATTTTTTTTGGCTTTCAATTATCACATACAAAGAATCAAAGTTGCATTTCAAAAGACAGATTCACATAATTAGTCGCACTTTAAGTAATCAGATGTAAAATATACAGACCTAAAATTGAAGCGGATATATTATTTGTATTGCAGTATTAACATACCTCCTGTGGGAGAAAATACTTCTGTAGAATTTGCAGATGCGGATCCAAACATACTGGTGGAAGTGACTACAGCAAAATACAACTGGTAAGATTTCACTACAACAGAAAATGTCAAAGTGTTGGTTGTGGGATCTACAGTAAGGATGACGATAACTCGATAGCCATCCACACAAATGATTGTCACAGTAAATCTGAGGATTCCTTTGATTTTCAATGGTGGACTCCATGACACTGTAGCCTGGATGGTGAAGGAATCATTGACTGAGTTATACTGAGCTGTTGAGTTGTCCAGAGAAAATTGTACACTCAATGGAGGAGCTGGAGCTATAAAACATATTTGTATACAATTCAAATCAAATCATTCAATAAATGTTTAATTTGTAACATCACAATTTATTTCTCTGCCTTCTGTTATTCATTAGATGTAATCTCTCGCTTCACACGTTATTTTTTGAACTAAAGAATTAAAGAAAGTTTCGGCTGTCACTCAGAGATGGCAACCTAGCTTTTTTTAATTCTGTATTTTTATAAAAACGACCTGTAAAAGAGACTATTACATCTCATAAAAAGTTAGTGACAATTGTTCACATGCTCATGTTAAGTAATGATTCTACATTGATGTACTGAACGTAAATTTAGTAAAAATTTCTAAAAAAATTAACATATTAAATACAAGAAAAGTTAATACATTAAACTTTAGTTCAATTTTGCCATATCATGCATTTTTGTTTCCTATCACAAGAATGTCTTCAATGCATTGTACAATTTAATTTTTTTTTGCTTTCAATTATCACATACAAAGAATCAAAGTTGCATTTCAAAAGATAAAAATTGACAGATTCACATAATTAGTCGCACTTAATCAGATGTAAAATATACAGACCTAAAATTGAAGCAGATATATATTTGTATTGCAGTAATAGCATACCTCCTGTGGGAGAAAATACTTCTGTAGAATTTGCAGATGCGGATCCAAACATACTGGTAGAAGTGACTACAGCAAAATACAACTGGTAAGATTTCACTACAACAGAAAATGTCAAAGTGTTGGTTGTGGGATCTACAGTAAGGGTGACGATAACTCGATAGCCATCCACACAAATGATTGTCACAGTAAATCTGAGGATTCCTTTGATTTTCAATGGTGGACTCCATGACACTGTAGCTTGGATGGTGAAGGAATCATTGACTGAGTTATACTGAGCTGTTGAGTTGTCCAGAGTGAATTCAACGTTCAAAGGAGGAGCTGGAGCTACACAAAGAATACACAAGCATATTAAATCCCCTTTTATACATCTTTCTTTAGAATATTTTGTTTCAATTTTCAGTTTGTACAAAAAAAATAATCTAACCTAGTAAAATCAAATCAATATTTAGCGGTTGACAAGAACATGCGCCTTTAGTCTGACAAAAAGGAAAATTATTATTTTTATGATGTTTATATTACCAGCATTATTATTAGAAGCAAATAACAAACTAAACAAAACATTAATTGGCACAGTCTGTGATAGCCATGATGTTTCTTTAATAATTCTTTTGTTTATAACAGTTTATGGTGTGGTAACACAAATCATGCAAATTTATTAAGCTTACAACATTTGTATTAAATAGATTGGTAGTAGAAAGTAGGCAAAATTGTAAATAATTACAAAATTAGCTTAATGTTACTATTTCATGCCTTTACTTTGATCCCAGATCATTATAAGAGTGGGAAGGCCTTAGGCATTTTGTTTATTTAATTAATAAATTAATTAAATGTTTTTAAACAATACAAATTGGCAGATTTAAAAATTAGTCACAATTGTATTTCATTTTATTTTATCTTATATTTTGTTCCTGCAACATTTGGTTGTGTACATTGTGAGCAAATAAATCTGTAATTTGCTGTATAAACATACTTCCTGTTGGAGATATTATTTCTGTTGAATTTGCAGATGCGGATCCAACCATACTGGTAGAAGTGACTACAGCAAAATACAACTGGTAAGATTTCACTACGACAGAAAATGTCAAAGTGTTGGTTGTGGGATCTACAGTGAGGGTGACGATAACTCGAAAGCCATCTACACAAATGATTGTCACAGTAAAGCTGAGGATTCCTTTGATTTTCAATGGTGGACTCCATGACACTGTAGCCTGGATGGTGAAGGAATCATTGACTGAGTTATACTGAGCTGTTGAGTTGTCCAGAGAAAATTGTACACTCAATGGAGGAGCTGGAGCTATAAAACATATTTGTATACAATTCAAATCAAATCATTCAATAAATGTTAAATTTGTAACATCACAATTTATTTCTCTGCCTTCTTTTATTCATTAGATGTAATCTCTCGCTTCACACGTTATTTTTTGAACTAAAGAATTAAAGAAAGTTTCGGCTGTCATTCAGAGATGGCAACCTAGCCTTTTTTAATTCTGTATTTTTATAAAAACGACCTGTAAAAGAGACTATTACATCTAATAAAAAGTTAGTGACAATTGTTCACATGCTCATGTTAAGTAATGATTCTACATTGATGTACTGAACGTAAATTTAGCAAAAAATTCTCAAAAAATTAACATATTAAATACAAGAAAAGTTAATACATTAAACTTTAGTTCAATTTTGCCATATCATGCATTTTTGTTTCCTATCACAAGAATGTCTTCAATGCATTGTACAATTCAATTTTTTTTGGCTTTCAATTATCACATACAAAGAATCAAAGTTGCATTTCAAAAGATAAGAATTGACAGATTCACATAATTAGTCGCACTTTAAGTAATCAGATGTAAAATATACAGACATAAAATTGAAGCGGATATATATTTGTATTGCAGTATTAACATACCTCCTGTGGGAGAAAATACTTCTGTAGAATTTGCAGATGCGGATCCAAACATACTGGTGGAAGTGACTACAGCAAAATACAACTGGTAAGATTTCACTACAACAGAAAATGTCAAAGTGTTGGTTGTGGGATCTACAGTAAGGGTGACGATAACTCGATAGCCATCCACACAAATGATTGTCACAGTAAATCTGAGGATTCCTTTGATTTTCAATGGTGGACTCCATGACACTGTAGCCTGGATGGTGAAGGAATCATTGACTGAGTTATACTGAGCTGTTGAGTTGTCCAGAGTGAATTCAACGTTCAAAGGAGGAGCTGGAGCTACACAATGAATACACAAGCAAAATAAATCCCCTTTTATACATCTTTCTTTAGAATATTTTGTTTCAATTTTCTGTTTGCACAAAAAAAATAATCTAACCTAGTAAAATCAAATCAATATTTAGCAGTTGACAAGATCATGCGCCTTTAGTCTGACAAAAAGGAAAATTATTATCTTTATGATGTTTATATTACCAGCATTATTATTAGAAGCAAAAAACAAACTAAACAAAACATTAATTGGCACAGTCTGTGATAGCCATGATGTTTCTTTAATAATTATCCAGTTTATAACAGTTTATAGTGTGGTAACACAAATCATGCAAATTAATTAAGCTTCTTACAACATTTGTATTAAATAGATTGATAGTAGAAAGTACGCAAAATTGTAAATAATTACAAAATTAGCTTAATGTTACTATTTCATGCTTTTACTTTGGCCCCAGATCACTATAAGAGTGGGAATGCCTTAGGCTTTTTGTTTATTAAATTAATAATTTTATTAAATGTTTTTAAACAATACAAATTGGCAGATTTAAAAATTAGTCACAATTGTACGTGTCTGATGTACTGCACAAAACTGACAAGTTTATTTTTCATTTTATTTTATCTTATGTTTTGTTCCTGCAACATTTGGTTGTGCACATTGTGCTGTAATTTGCTGTATAAACATACTTCCTGTTGGAGATATTATTTCTGTTGAATTTGCAGATGCGGATCCAACCATACTGGTGGAAGTGACTACAGCAAAATACAGCTGGTAAGATTTTACTACAACAGAAAATGTCAAAGTGTTGGTTGTGGGATCTACAGTAAGTGTGACGATAACTCGATAGCCATCTACACAAATGATTGTCACAGTAAAGCTGAGGATTCCTTTGATTTTCAATGGAGGTGTCCATGATACTGTAGCCTGGATGGTGAAGGAATCATTGACTGAGTTATACTGAGCTGTTGAGTTGTCCAGAGAAAATTCAACGTTCAAAGGAGGAGCTGGAGCTACAAAACATATTCATATACAATTCAACCAACTTTGCACATAACATTTTAATATAATAATATAAAGTAAGGAAGTAAGATTGAATTGTTATGAAAATTGATACGAGACAGGAGAAAATTACTAGATTCAGTCATTGATAAAATGGAGAAATGACTGTTACTACTGTTAAGTTCTTTGAGACAGAGTGATGACATGCTTCATTTAGCTACATGAATGCATTTGTTACAAATTTTATGAGAGATTACCATGAAATGAATCGTACATAAAATAATCAGATTCATACTTCTTAGCTATGTATAAAAACAATGAAGGGAACAGAGTGTTTAAAATAAAGTGATTTTAAAGTAATGGTGTAATAGTTACCATTAGTGCGAGCATAATCTAGTCTGAGCACCTTAACAATGGTCAGCTGCAATCTTATTTTACTATTATTTTTTTTTTTGGTTGTGTTGTTAATACTTTTAATACATTACATTCAGTTGGAGTGTTGTGAACACAGGGAAGTAGGCCAGTGGAAATAACTATTTCTAACACTAACATTTGAGTAAAAGTTAGTCTGTTTTGTGCAGTTTGTTCGAGTTTGGGAATTAAGAAGAAGTTATAATTTAGGTAAGTTCCTAGCTGCAACATGGGGTTTTGTCCATAACCGGAAAACCGCTAGATTCGTCACTGAAGGGGCATAAACATTATTTAGAGAGCTATAACTGTTCTGGCCACCATGAATTCAGTGCTGTAACTAGCATTAGAGGCTGTTCTAACAGCCATTACTTAGGGCTGCAACTAGCTTAGAGGCTAAGAAGGCTATGTAATTTAGATTATTATTATTTGGATATTATGTTCCTTAGCTATATTGTTAAGAGACATGGGCCTGGAAAACAGCCAGCTATAGGCCATTGCTATTCATTTTTGGTTTATTTCTTTGTTGTAATCAAAGTCTTGGACAAGAAGAAGTTGTTGTTAGACAAAAGGCATGGTTAAAGAACTCTAAGTATTTCTGAGTGAAGAAGTGTTGGACATGCTAATTACCTAGAAATGAGATACTTAATTTTTTGATCTAGCTAAAGTTTTGGTCTGCATTAATTTATTCATTTTTTGTAATTTTTTTCATTTCCTGTCGAAATTGTGATAGGTCATTCAGTACATGTCATAGTAACTATGACAGGGAATCAGCTGGATTTACTGGCACTTGATTGCATCAATTCTAGTAGAACCCCACCTCCAGAACATGTGCTACAACTGTGGGGCCATTCTTGACACAGACATATTGCTTCTGCATTACAGAATGATTGATAATTTCATTTATTTTCTTTATTTTCATATTTGCAGTAATGTCTTTACAAACTTATGCTTCATTATTGCTATAAATCTGGGCATGGTTATACCAGCGATGTCGGAACAGGTACAGCAAGTGCTGCCTTGTTCACACCATATTTTATTGTATCCTAACTTGTTTCTACTCCACCAGATCATGTGGGCGTGGTCAAAATCAAGCAGTTGAAATGTGCTCAGCAGAGAGTAAATTGTGAGTGTGTGCATATTCAGCCTGTCTGGGACAAACCAGACAGCTGAACAGTCCCTTCCCATTGACACACATGGCCTAAGTCTGGGAGGTTACTAATGAGAAAATTAATTATTTTAATCTAACTGATAGGGTAAAGGATCATTCAATGAATATATTTACACCTTTACTCTTTGGATTCTTCCTTTTATTATAGCTTTGGATTTTTTTAATGTACTTTTACATCACTTGTACCTCTTTTCCGAGCTGGAAAGTAAAATCTCACCCAAAATATGTTATAGTGTCATCCCTGTTTCTTAGCCAGGTTAGTTGTGCATATGTATGAATGTTTGCTCTGTATTATTACTTTGCAATTAAAGTTCTCTGAACTATTCTGCTAGTCACCTTACAATTTACAGGAGTGCTTCTGCTACTACTGCATGCCCATTCTGGTTGACAGAGCTTCTGCCTAGGCTACACATGAGTTTCTAAAGCAGCTCTTTCATAGTCTATTTGTAGCCAACTGTACTACATACCTTTTCTTTGCTTGGGTTGACTTACAATGACCCATTCAAAACCGTAGGGTTTTGGAAAAGAAAATTATGAGAGTTGTCAAGAAATGTTGTATCAGGGTCATGTACTTTCCAGGAACTAAACAATAGTACAAGAAAGAAGATGATTGTAAAAGTTGTCCTTAAGTGTGTTATAAAGCAAGACAAATATCTAATGGTAAACTTTACTCTGTGACATTAAAAGTGAAAAGAAGCTTTTCGATTATCTTTCTCATCAGGTGATATGCACGACAGAAAAGTGTTTGACCATATGTGTCTACTTTAATAAAGGAAACGGGGTCCTACACTGTCTAAATAATATGCTATTGTCTACTTGGTTTTGTCTATATGCAGTTTATAAAACTTGAAACCTACTTAAAATAATATTGCGACAATAATAGTATATGAACCAAATATGAACCATCTGCTCAGAATAATTTATATAGTAGATGTTCCATTCAATAATTTTGTGTTTTTAATAAAGTAAAAAATCAATATGTACTTCATGCAAATGAATTTAAACTACCTTAACTAAATATCAGAAAAGTATAAAACGCTGCTAGTAACCTAAAAGGTAGTTCTATTTTAATAATTTGGAATCTTTAGTGATATTTATACATTAACCTTAAATGATTTAAGCTTATATGTTAAGTTATCACACAGGTTTCACGAAGACTCAAAGACAAACTTTAAGCAGCACAATGAGACTTATTTACAAATTTAGTCACACAAAAAATGATCATAAAGTCCTGTATGAAAATTATGCTCATGTGCTTTCCCTCAAAGTAATTCCCTAATATAGAATTTAAAGAAATATGAAAATGAGGAAATTAAAAAAGTAATATGAAAAAAGGCATACATATGGAGCAGCTTCAGTCTTGCCTATTGTATAAACATACCTCCCGTTGGAGAAAACACAGTCGTAGAATTAGCTGATGCAGACCCAAGCATATTGGCAGCAGTGACTACAGCAAAATACAATTGGTAAGATTTTACAACTACAGAAAATGCCAAAGTGTTGGTTGTGGGATCTACAGTAAGGGTGAAGATAACTCGATAGCCATCCACACAAATAATTGTCACAATGTATCTGCTGACAGTTCCATTGCTATTAAAGGGAGGATTCCATGATACTGTAGCCTCGATAGTGAAGGAATCATTGACTGAGTTATATTGAGCTGTTGAGTTGTCCAGAAAAAATTCAACATTCAATGGAGGAGCTGGAGCTAAACAACACATAGATTTGTAATTCAAGTCAACCCTTATGCATATTTCATATAAGATGAATTTATTATTAGAAAGCCGAGTTAGTAAACTGAAAAATGCTAGTTACATGCAGTTATGAGGAAGTATGTACTATGAACTAGTAATTTGGCTTGAGCACAATAGCAGAGTGAGTTAGTGCACAAATGAAACACTTCTGAAGAATCTACCATCTATTTCTAAAAAGAATATGTACGTAGCCGTTGTGACCATACTTTATCTAACAAATACAGAACTACTTTTTTATTTCAATTTCCCGAATACTGTTATTTTCTGTAGTCTCTAATATTGAATTCTAACTATCTGAGTTACCAATAGTGTTTGACAATATGTACTCACAGCTACTATGAAGGGTGGAGTTTTTGAAATCGTGTCTGGTAAAGGGTCTCAATACCACAGTAACCATTTGCCACAACATTTTGTGACTGGAAAAGCAAGAAATTGTAAAGTATTACTGCGCAGTTTTGATGTCTAACATTAAGTTTTTAAGACCAAAGTGTGACTTTTGGTATTAAGAGATAACCTAATATAAAGGAGTAAACACTCTGTTTAGTGGAGGTATGGGAAGGGGTAGAGAAAACTTAAATAGAATATTCTTCATGATTTTGACTTTGTTTCTATGACTCACTCACTCATTCTTGGCTGACTTTATTTCTGTTAAAAAATATTCAAAGAAATGTTTATCAAGCATGCCATTGCGTGCTGTGTTGTGCGAGATTGCTTACACCGTTAGCGTGATAAAAGTTCTTGAAAAAAATTGTACAGAAGATTTAGTATAAACTATCAAGAACTCCCCCCTCCCCCAACCATACACACAGTACTAACTTTGCAAATTAGGAATTTAGTGGGTATGTTTACCTGTTTTTATTGTACTCTACCCCTTAATTTAGTCACAACAATCTTATTTTTTACAAACTTATTTTCTTGACACATAAATAATAATATATGCACACGCCCATCATCAGTGGTACTACACAAATTTTTTTTTTATTATCTCAACAAACCTGCAGCATTACAGGATAGACCAGTAAATCCAGGTAGACAAGAACATGCTCCAAGATTGTTGCAAATCTGCAAGTTAACATCAATAAAAATACCACTCAGCCTAGCTATATTAATACTGGCTAATTTTTGTCCTTGCACTCCTAGAGTGCTGATTGCTTACTGTACTGCACAAGTTGTTGCAAGCGTGGCAATAAAATGCACACATATTTATTAGAATTAAATACTTAATTTTCAAAATCCAGTAGACTACCTGCCAATAATGATATTTAGTACTAACAATAGGGACAGATAGCGTAGCTCTATGTATTAAATCTTTTCCGTAGCCGCAGCAGAATCTTGTTAACATGTAGTATGACTTTTCACATAAAGAGCTATTAATGGGTAGCAAATGAAAATTTCTATACTTAAAATTACTAGAATTGAGACTAAGCAGTTTGGTAATTCAGCAACCTTGCTTATTGACTCATGGTCTAATGATGAACACACCACTTTGCAAAGTTTTTATGTGTGCACCTCTACTGAAAGGAATTTTGAACAATGGAACAATTTATCAGTCCTTACCATAACGAAAATGAGCAATAAACTATGTAGCTTCATGAAATTAGGATTGAACAGCAATTAATAGTGGTCTTTTAAATTCATTTAAGAAATATTTTGATACTTTGTGAGAATAACTGTGGGGTGGTCATGCATGAGTATAGTCCCTGTTCACTGATGAATCGGGCTAACTTGGGCAGGGCCAGTGTAGAGTAACAAAGTTCTGAGGAAATTGTGAAAGTCATATAAGAAATTGCATCATAAAAATTGATATTTTAAACCATTGAAGTATACTATATTATTTGCTGTTTAAATTTGAATGTGTTCATACTGTCAGACAGCAAGCATGTGACAATGCATGCAGCTTATATAGCAGAGTTCTTTTAGTTGTTACTATTCAATGTATTTAAAGAGACTTGGATTTAGCTTAATTAAATAGCCTGTACTCCATTAACTTTTCTTCACTTACTCCTGAATTGATTCCAGAACAAACTAATCCATTGTCTCCTACTGGACAGGTTGGGATATTTAAGGTAGACAAGTTACGGCATTCCTGGTTCATGCAGATGCTATCAGTGCCACATCTGGTACCATCATCTACTAGTCCAGGGTTAAGTACACCGAGTGAAGGACTGACAAAGAATGATCTAGAAAATGCAATGTTAAAATATTACTGATTTAAATTTATGTACTTTGTGTAAAAATAGTTCATATTATCTTCTCTACTACGAATCAATTACATTGAAACTGTAAGGCCCATATAATTTGACATTGTAAAGCATACTTTATACATACAAGTTAACTTTGTTTTCAAACAATACACATTATAATAAAAGAAATAGTTGATATGCAGACTATGAATTAACCAATAATTGCCTACAACATGATACCTGCAAAAAGTATTTCCAGATATAAATGATGCAAAACTCCCTAAAATGTTGTATATTCCCTGATAAGTTCCTCCATCACATTGAAGTTGGCCACACAAGACATTGCTACAAGATTAAAGCATAAAACAATAATCCTTGCAGAACACATCAGCATTAAATAGCAACTGGTATTATACTAACAGCAATAACTATAAACTGTTGCCTGATGAGAATGAAAATTTGTGAAAAAAAGACATTTATTCAATAATAAAACATAATATGTACATCTTATATTTTCTACAAAAGCACAACTGGAGTTTTTTTATGACTTGCTTGTCATCTGCATATTATTATACAATCCTTCTCCTGAAATGCCTCAGGACTTGTGAGAGGCATTTGAATGATGATTGATAAAAAACATGTACTGAGTGATATATTTAACTAAAGAGTGGTAGTATAGAGAAGTGGTAAGCCTATGCCAGCATGCGCTCTGTGAACGCCACCCGCTCTGCAAACAACTTCAATTCGAGATAATGGATAAAACATGGCAGTGGGTAAATTTTAACCTTTTTTTAGCACGTTACTATCTTTTTTTTAACTCTCCATAAAATTTGAAGTCTTAAAAACTGTTCCTTTCATGACTAGCATGCTGTTTGAAGTAAGTTCACTTTTCTTAACCCTTTACGTAGCTGAGAAATTATGGAAATTGAAATTCTATCTTACGTGAAAATAATTCATGCCATGGAACGTATATAATATATATATATTTAATTTAATTTGTAAATATTTTCTATTCTTGAAAAAATGAAATTGACACTTACACGTACTACTCCCTTTGAAGCAATTATAACTCATGAATAAAACATTGTCTCAGCTTGAAATAAGTTTTGTTGGAATTTTAGCTTGCTATGACAACAAAACTCTAGAGTGATACGGTGTACAAAAAGGCTGTGTTACTAGAGACTGTAACAATTGTACAGTACCAGCTTTGATTGTGAAAAAAATGTATGTGCTTGAGTAAGCACACCTCAAATATTACATTGTAATTATGGAATTTAGCATAGAAAGATTTATATGCTTTCCTTTTCTAAAATAGCATACTCTGAGCACATTTAATTAATGAAATCAAATATAACTATCATGCATTATTTGGTTTTTAGGCCCTCTTTCTACAGTAGTATATAGTTCTAGCTTACTACTTGAAAACTTTTCCAAGATGTGCCAATAATTTCTAAATTATAGTAGTTGAAGTTTATATGGTGTTGTCAACCTTTAACAGATATAATCATTGCTTTATCTTCAAGAAATGCAACTACGGAACTTATTAGTGTTAGGATTTACAAATCAGAGCTAACATTTTATGTTATTATAGAATATTGTTAGGCCATTTTCAATCAGAATATACTTTGTGTTTGAAATGCAATGAGCTATGTTGACTCATCCATGCTTATAGCTCCCTTTATCTGTTCTCTATATAATAGTCTGCGAGTATAATACCTGTGAAATCATAATTATAGATTGTAGTTGATTTGTATCTTATCACTTTATCATTGCTTGTGGTTATATTAACCTGTAATAAAAGTTTTAAGATACATGACGTATGCACCCTTTGTCCCGATTATAGACAGTGTTATTAAAATGTTGCCATGGCATTTAATTCTATTTAATTGTACTAAATTGTATTCTTCTACAATACCTTTCCAAACATGGTATATAATCGGTTGAATTTGAACCACAATTGCTAGCAAAGTCACCCTCTGTATTTCTTCCAAAGCAAGGAAGTCCTTCTGTAGTATCTGTAACAAAAGCAAAACACACTTCATTGTTTTAAACTACACAAGGCATTAATTCCAATTTGCAATGTTGTATTCTCATGCAGATTTATTGTTTGATAAAATAGAAATAAGCATGTAAAAGCTATAGGTGTATTAAATTTTATTTCCTCTTTTCTTGTGTAATTTTTTGAGAGGAATAGGTTTAGGTAATTCTATTTGCTAACTGTTACTTGTTGGACTACACATCTCAATAAACAATAATTCTACAACATTTTGACCAAATTTGTTCCAAAGAAACCCAGCAAACGTGGTTGAAATGGTATACTAGAATTTAAGTTCATTGACATGTGTAGTCCAACTAGTACCATCTAGTAAATAGAATTCCTCTTTTCTTATTGTGATATCTGCCTGTTGGTGTGTAGGGCTCATACTAACTATGATATGGATCTAGGTTCGGAAAAGCATCATAATAGCTAAAATTATTAGAAGCAACTTTGAGTGATATGTAAAAAGCAATAGTTTAGTTAGCTGTAGATAGCAAGTACTGCATTGTGATATCCTGTAGCCCATATATATTTATCTGCAAGTTAGCTTCATTTATTTGTGAAGTATCTTACTCCATGCTGCCATGCATTGAGCACGATGTGTTGGACAAGTTCCATTGAAGCAATAGCCAGTGTCTGATGCACATGGAATGCCATTCATTCTGAAGACATCTGGTGGGCAATCATTAGAAGATCCTGAACAGAACTCACTGATATCGCATTCTCCACTACTAGTACGACACGAAGTGCCACTCACACGTAGCTGGCACGTGCTAGTATTGCAGCACTTCCCTTGAGCACATTGAGCCCCAGTTGTGAGTTGACAGGTAGTAGCATTACAACAAGGATTTGTACAAAAACCAGGTTCTCCACAGTCACAAGCCTCGTTGTCTTCTACTATTCCATTCCCACACCGAGGTCCAGCCTGGGATGCTGTAGGAACATTGAGTAGACATGTGAGCTGGTCTGTTATCATACTAAGATCTGAGGCACTGCAGTCACTAAAACGAGTAGCAGGAGGCGAGGAAGTAAAGGCAGACATGATGCAAGCAGGATCAGGACAATTACATACTCTACCTATATATAACAAATAAGTACAATAAATGGTAAGAGAGGATTAATAAGCTTCATGAATTATATGGAGCCAGTCACAAAATAGTTACATCTTTAGCCTATCAATACATATTTTTTTGGTGAATTAAGTAGTGTATATAAACCATTTTTTACTAGCTATAGACAGAGTGATCAAGTGCTGACTGATCTCTAATCTTTGTTAAAGAGAGTTGATTAAAACCTTACAATACCATGGTAAAAGAATGTTCTTATAACCCTCTTCACCATACTACTACATATATAGTCTTGCCTTCTTCTTCATCATGCCTCATGTTAAAGTTGTGTCCAATTTCATGTGTAGCAATGGAGATTGCAGTAGCTAGAGGCATTCCACCATCTTGTGTTAGTCCAACTGAATTTGCAGTGCACATAGTTCCAATAAAAGCAAAGCCAACAGTTGGACCATCCAAATCGATTCCCCTGTTATATATAATATATGTATTTATATGTATATATATGTATATATATAAATATTATCTATATATACTTTAATAAAAATACCAGAGTTACCTGAGTGGGACAGAGATAGCAAGAAATATTGTTTGATACCCTAACTATTACCACAATGAGAGTAGTCTGGTCATAAATATTGACTGTTTATTCAATACCACTCTGCCTCCCCCCCCCCCCCCCCAATTATTGGCATACCAAATAGTAAATGAGATATCTATATATAAAAGGCCAATTTATTTTTGCATAGCTGAATAACTGACCTAGTGTTGATGACTATTCATCGACTTTAACTTACGTGAGGAGCATGATGTTGTCTCTTGGGAGGCCACCCAAACCACCAGTGACATTGTTAGCATAACTTGTGAAAGAGTTCAGAAGAAGAGAAGCATTAGAAAACACAGGGAACCGATTTCCACCTGTAAATGTGACTACCATAGTGAGCACTACTCTGATACCGAATCCTCTGATGTACAACTATATGAAACATACAAAAAAAAGCAAATAATGTTTAATGAAGATTAATTTGTACTCAAATAATAGAGGACTTTTATACAATGGTTTATTTTTAACATTTAGTGGACAAAGCAATGTATTTCAATACAATTTCCTATTGGGTTTCCTGAATAACTATGAGTTACAATGTCGTGTTCATGTTGTTTGGCTCGGCTACTCTGTAAAGAGATACTTGCAAGTTATTATTATTACTATTATTGGCGAGCTCGCAAAGAGAGCGAGACACTCTCAGTGGTAACACAATTAAAATTGGGGATATTCGTTTGTTTATATATGTGTGGGTGTACATATGTCATTTTGTACGTAGATAGTTACGTTTTTGTGTTTGCTTTGTGGTCTACCCCTTCCCTTAACTTCACTAAACAGAATCTTTTCATTTAGCGATCCCATATCATTCAAGGAATTACCCCTTCATATTGGGTTGTTTCTGAATATCACAAGGTGCACTTAGGTCTCAAAAACATACTGTTATACTAAACCCCGTGCAGTAATTCTCTAGAACTTCTTGTTTTTTTCAAGTTGCAAAATGTTAAGGCGAATGGTTACTATGGTACTGAAACCCTTTACCAGACATAAATTAAAAAACCTGCCATTTTAGTAGTAGTGGGTGCTTGTTGTCAAAAGATACTGGTAATTCAGATAGTCAGAATGACATATATTAGAGACTACAGAAAATACCAGTAATTGGGAAATTGAGGTAGGAAAGTAGTTCTGTATTTTGTTAGCTACAGTATATAATGGTCACAATGGCTACATACTTGGCTATACTTTTAAAAATAAACTGATAGATTCTTTTGAAGTGTTTCATTTGTGCACTGGCTCGCTCGCTATTTGTGCTCAAGCACATCCCTAGTTATTATTATTATTATTCAGACAGTTGTCAACCTCAAGACATGTGATTACAATAGTTTCGGCTAAAAGATCATATATAAACACTACTGTCAAGAAGCACACTCAATGAATATTGTAAAGTAAAGTATAAAGTATTGCCAGATTATCAATTTGTTCCTTGAAAAAGTAATAACCAATGCCTTGTTTTGGAAGTATTGCCATGTATCAATGCATCTCTCACAGTTCTTACTATATAGACTCCATAAACTGAAAACTTACATTATTCATTCCATTGGCTATTGCAAGACTTCTCTGTACCGTGGCAGTCACATTACGCCCAAATGCTGTAAACTATATATAATTACAAATATGTAATACTTATTTGCTAGTTCCTAGTAATCTTTATCAACACACTCACCTGTGCATCATCATTCACAATTACCAGTTCCACATAATAAGTTGATGCTTCCCGTCGCACCTATTACAAGTATACAAAATTGTTCTTGAAATCAATTTCTGCCTATGAGCTCCAATTAATACATCAATTTGTGCAAATGACAGCCTAATTGGTCTTAATAGGAATACTATTCTTGTATCTCACTCCAACATATGTGACAGTCTATGGGAAAAGGGGGCACTTCACTTAAAAATTGAAATTGAGATATAGGCTCCAAAAGTAAGTCATAGGAAAAATTCTTTCTTTCTCCTATTTTTGTTTTTTGCAGAATTAGTCTTAGTGACCCTTACTCTAAGTCTATGCCAAATTTCAAATGCCGAAACAACTTAAAAGACCCCAAGCGTGCCGTGGAAAGACAAGCTACTTTTTATTCTCTCTCGTTCTCGAAGTACAATAAACGGGGAATGGGCGGAGTTTCAAACAAGCAGCTAAAAAAACTGCATAGCTTTGAGAATAGTGCAAGCAATCTACAGCTTACCTCTGGTTGAAAGTTTACCACTACATGGAGTAGAGTAGCCAAGGATTCCGACAAGACAGGCTGTGAGACGCTCTGAAAGCTAAAAAGAACTCTACGCAAACTTCGTTAGTCGCCGTTAAAAAGCGGCTGTACGATTTAATTGCGTATGCGGAGTACGCCGTTAAGTATACGGAAACATTAATTATACCGGAAGTGGAAATTCAATTTATGTTTTCTCGATTTGTAGTTTAATTGCTTTGCTGAATACAGCCCAGTTCAACTGCCAGTTTCTCTGCACGGGGAAGGTTTTACCCTCCAGTATTTTAGCACTAAGTTGAGATAAATTGTAGCTTTTTATTAGCATAAAAAACTCAATTTTTTTTGTTTGAGTGAAGTGCCCCCTTTTCCCATAGACTGTCACATATATATAGCTTACCCTGTGATTAGAACTCCCAGTTTTGGTTATGTAATCTTGTGCTCTTTGACAGCCTGCAGGTGAAGAGTAAGATTCAAACTATAGTGAAGCCCAGTCAAATATCTTTATAACCAATTATCTTACTTTCTATGTACTGTGGCTCATAATATGACATAAGCAAGAGACATCACTTACTTTTCTAGTCTTATTAATTCAAATGGCTACATCTTACTTCGTGGGACGTGCATACAAACTAAGAGCTGCCCACTGTTTATATCCATTCGTATGCCATACATTCTCAACATTTTTCTACTATAGTGCATGCTCTTTTAATTGCAAGACTGAGATACAAAATTTGCTAAACTGAATAATACGGGCCCGGAGGAACCGTTCCAGTTGGTCTGGTTATGGCCGGACAATCTTTTGAAATGGGGAATTCCGAAATAACTATTGTCTTTAAAGGGAAATTCCAAACTGACAATCTGTACCGATTATTTTCCTTCTCCTGCGGTTCTTTTAACGGTGGCTTGGCATTAATGATTGCTATAAATAATAACGAAGTTTAAGATATATATTTTTCGCAAGTGTATGTACAGTTTGCAATGTAGTTAGCGATGTCAGAAATTATTCTAGCTATGATGGCATCATTCTAAACATTAGCTATGTTTTTATTTAGCTAGTTATTTACAACTATAGTGAATAAAAGTATGTATAGACTTGTCACACCCATCAATTATTCTCAGAGCTATACCCATGAATGTTTTGGTCACATCTGTTGCCTCACTGCCTGAAAATAGACAACTATAACAAAAATGTAAATTTATTAATGTACAATGTGTTAAAAACTAGTTTGTTAACCTCTACAGTCTTGTAATATTTTTGTTAACTCTAATTATCAAGACAGTTTACTGATTTTGTTATGGTTGTCAATGGACTCTTTTCAGGCTGTGATGGCCGGACCAATTCATGAGAGCTTCATCCGTCCCTGTAATAATAGGTTACCATAAAATACTAAACTTTCTTACCAAATGTTCTATTTTTGGAAGCATATTCTGATTGCTTGTATAGAACATGAGTTTGTATCATCTAGAAAATAAAAAGCACACATTAGTCAAATAGAACTGTAACTTGTAAGTAAATACATACTCAATCATAGATACAAAACTAATTAACAATCAAATTGGCACACTAAGAGCGACTTAAATTGCTAATTTCACTGACTGAACAAGGTTAAAGGAGGCCTTCCCTCTCATTTAACCATGATCATTAATTAGTTATAGCGTAGGAATGTGGCAATTCAGTCTACAGGACATAATATATGCTATTCATTAATAATGTAATGATCTGATTATGCATAATTAATAGTACATGTATTACTTTTCATAAGTTAGGTTCTAAATATATTTGAGTCCCACTATGTTTCTTACTGGATTTGTTCGTGTGAGGCAAGTTTTACAACCAAGTGATTTATTGCTAACTAAAACTAAAGCCAAAACCCTTTAGATTTAGTATATTTTACTTTTGGTAATAAACTGAAAATAATTTGTAGAGAGCCTGAAGGACCTAAATATAATTACAGTTCGTCCAGCTTAAAGAGTACAAAGTACAGATCTCAAAACTTAGACTAGTTGCAATCACAATAAGCTTAGCCATACCTTTTTTGTGTTGTTAGATCTCAATCCACTCGAAACTAAGTCATATAAAACAGCATAAGTATAAGAACTACGCTATCTCCATAGACATTCCATACATTAAGCGCCATTTTTTTTTACGTCACAAATTCGTCCGTACTACGTCACAACTCGTAGTTAAACTTGAGCCGCGCCCTCACACGGCGGCTCCTATTCGGGAACTTCCTGTTTTTCTGTGTACTGTGGGCTTACTTTGTTGTTACAGGTGGAATGAGCACCAATAGAGCACTCCAGCAAGCCAAATTTGAAGAATGAAGACCCGCCTGGGACGGAGATACAGCTCTGCACACTGGCTACTATTCAGAGTTATTTCGAAGCGGCCCAAAGAGCTACTGCGCTCATATTTTTTCCAGAGGTAGCCTGAGGGCTTCTTCGCAACATTACAGAGCCATATTTCTAATATCTATATTCTTTTTTTTTGTAAACAGTAAAATTTCATGCCGTTTTACTCGTGCGTTATTCTAAAAAAACTCTCTGTAACTTTATTCTAAGGGGGGTATTTTGCTTGTACGCAAAATTTGGATTCAATTCAGTGATCCAGTTCCACGAAATATCAATTTTTATTTTCAAGTTGACAACTGATTCCCAATTTCACCCCGCCCCCCATAACGTTGAGCACACCGCGAATGCGCAATTTATTTGGTAAGATAATCAATTAACTTGTGACAGCTCTAAAAAGAGCCCATTTGTAAACAATAATAAGAAATACAAATGAGCCGCGAGATAGCCGTTGTAACTTTGGAAATAGTTAGTCCCTCGAGCAAAAGTGATGGCGTATTCCCGATGTTGCTTGGAGTTGGTTGCTCATTAGTGGGAGCGGGTAGTTCAGCACAAGATTTAGACTTGTAGGCGATAGGGCTGAAGAGTATAGGGGTAGCAATCCCGATGGAAAGAACTGAAGTGATGATGACGGAGTCTATACGCAGCGGAGTCTAGGTTGGTGGAATTGTCGGAGCTGGTACCAGTCAGGGTGGAGTTGGTCATGGTTGAGACAGAGTTTTAAGCTGCTCCAATGGCTTCACAAGTACAGCTTCATTCCCCTGCAAGTATAATAGAAGGATGTTATTCGAAATGACTGTCTCAGACTAGTACACTACATACAAGTTATAGCTCAGAGACCGTTTGTGTCCACCTGCTTCGCGGTTTTTGGCGCCACAGTTAATTGATTGTTTGCGTGGCTCGGTTACGGGCCATCTCCCGCGTTTTACCAGCGTGTCCAACTTCCCCTGGTTTAGTTCACAAATGCGCAAGCGCAACACTCTGACATCACAAATACGTCGTCATTGAGATAAGAGCTTCCGCAAACGTCACAACTTACACCGAAAATACTAACACTCTCACAAAAGCATTTTTATTTCCCTTAATTTTCAAGATAGGGGTTTCAAATTCATATGGATTAAAATACAACTATTTAGGTATTTTATATTAAATTCCCAAGACACTTACTTCAAAATTGCAAAATTACCAGCTTAAAGCATTTGGGGAGTTTAGTTTTTTATAAAAAATGAAATTAAAAATAAATAAAGTAGTATTAAAATATAAAAATTTGGTACAAATCAAATTAATGAGCCATAGATTCAGTCTGCAAAATCTTTAGACACTCGAATTCAATTTACTCTTTTTCTGGCTTAAAAACATCAAAAATATCCTCCATTTATAGGGTCACTTCTTCTATCTATTACCACAGTTGTGACCACAAACCACATTTTTAAAAACATAATCAATTTCAATATATATTAATTTGTGTGTGTGTGAAGTTTCAGCTTCCTGACATCAATCTGACTGCACATGTATACATTTAAAGAACAATTAACAAAAAACAGAACTTTCTACTCTTTAAGCTGGACGAACTGTACTTCAGAGGACAGCAAGCCTCATTAAAACCTAGACTACTGGTAGTGAGTAAATAAAAAAGCAAATAAACTACTTACCAATTATTGACCTTGAATCATACAATATAACATGTGAATAAAATTTTTAAATTTAGACAAAAAAAAAAATAAGAAAAAAAGTACATGTGCTAAATCTTTAAAGGAATCCTACTGTTGAAGATATCATTCTACAGCAAATATAATTAATTCTTTTACATGATATTGAAAAAGTAATTAAAACCAACTAAGTCTTCGTATATCTAAGAAATAAACAAAACTAAGCTTAAAATTTCAACTATGTCTGGAATCTCTATATTAAGACAATACTACTAGAACCCTTACGTGCATGCTTGCTGTATGTTAGGTATATTACCTCACAATTTACTTCACCCTCTTCTGTCTTTGGTTCTAAATGGAAGTAGTGATCTTCTTGTTTAGGATCTCCAAACTCAGCCCTAATATAGTAGAAATGATATAATTATACATAATAGTTTTATTAATATACATTCTTACTGAATTCCACAGCAGGTAGACATGCTGGCAGTCCATTCAGGGTGATCCTTTACCACTCCAGTGTAGTAACAATTAGGATAATCATTCTACAATTGCATATAACAATTAAGCATGCATAATTGAGGAAACTGATGCATATTGCAATTTACTAGCTAATGTAGTTATATTAGTGATTGTATTGTAATACTCCAACAAATGTCATATAGGACAGCTATAATTTCATTATATCATACAGTTATCATTTTCTACTTCGTACAAGTTTGTTTCTCACAAAGACATTTTAAAATATTTGGAAGTGTATAGTTTAACTTACAGAATCTTTAATTTGGGAATTATCCTCTCCAATTAATACAGACTGAAAATTGAATGAAGTGAAATTTCTAAAATGAGAATCAGTGACATATTATAATACATGACTTGTCACAACATCTCTTATTTATATTCAGTTCAGAAAATAGTAATTCCAGATAGAAGTTCTGATAAATATATATTAAAAATTTACTTTGTACTACAATATTAAAATTATTCTGTCAGTCTGTAAATAACTGTTATATGAACACTCAATTTTGCATTAATAAATTGATTATTCTTGTGTTCTTTGATATTCAAGATAAAATTATTAATGAATATTGATGAGTTGCACTAGAAGTGATTTCACTGTGCATTAAATGTTTAGTATCTATTTTCCAATGAAATACCTGCTAGATAACCTTTTTCTCATCTAATAGTACGGCGCTTAAGTTGCCCATTCATAAATGTATGGGAAAAATCGCTGTTCAATTGAAATCGCACAGGGAAAGTGAAATAGTGCGTAACTATTGAAATACCTTGGCAACTAAGTGGAAACTAAGCGAAATACCTCGGTAGCTAAGTGAAATAGCACGGGTAAGTGCGCATTTGTGCAGACTTAACCTTGGAAATGTACAGTTCAAGTAGTTTCTATTTGGAGACAATGTCATTCTTTACCGCAGAAGCTCTACCAGTATTAGACGGAATGTTTTTCAACAGATTAGGACGAGCCGCAGGTTGAAAACGAAGTGAATAATATGTGACAGGATCTGAGAAAACAGCCCACTTGGAACACTCCATCAAAATTTTATTTTTGTATTTGCTATGTACTCCTTAAAATTTCCTTCAAAATGAGCCATAAATAATTAGCAGGCTATCAGTAGTTTTCGAGTTATGAGCCGTTAAAGTTTCGCCTGTTCTACCACGCTATTTCGGAAAAATTGAGAAAAACGTGTTTGAAAGACCGCAAGAGAAAGGAGTGCGGCATTTCTAACGACACGCTCGCCATGAAATACTTGTCGTTGACACTTCAAATTTTGTCAGAAGGTAGGCAAAGGGTTTTAGATTGGTATGAAAAAATAAAAAAATTTCCCCAATTTCTATGCCCAACTCGATGTTTTTGCCTGTATTTCAATTTCATGTTTTGCGCAAAGTGGGCTGTTTTCTCAGATCCTGTCACATATAGTATAGCTACAATTGCAAATGACTTTTTAAAAAGCTCGTCTACTATTAGCGAGTGATAGCAAGGGTAACATGTGCTATTAGGGGTCAATAGCACTCGTAAAGCAATTGAAATAGCACTCGGCTTTGCCTCATGCTATTTCAATCGCGTTACTCGTGCTATTATTCCCGAATAGCCCGGTTACCCGTGCTATTACTCATACTAATACTGAGTACAATGCATGAATTGCCTATTCAGAAATGCGTGAATACATGACAAATATATTAAGGAGCAATAGCATAGATAATTGTGTTATTCATCCCTAATAGCACGGGCTACCCATGCTATCACTCGCTCGTAAGTAGGTTAGCGTTTTAACATTTGTACTGTATATAGCTGCACTGTATTGTTCGCTCACCACATTTCCAGATTAGCTTTCTCGAGAACTTCATTCTCAATAAAACTCGGGGAAAATGCTGTTCAATTGTAATGGCACAGGAAAATTGAAATGGCATGACAACCTTGTGAAATACCTCTTTAGGCAAGTGAAATAGTATTGGTAAGTACTTATGCGTGCAGCACTAGCCTTGAAACATACCGTTTAAGTAGTTTCTAGTTCTATAGCAGTCTTCGACGCAAATGCTCTAATTGTATTAGATGGAATTAGTTTTGGAGAGTAAAATGTATAGACTGCTTTATTTTATTATCTGTAAACAAAATTCAAGCCTTGGTGTCCACCCTAAAGGTAACATGCTGAGCAAAGCTCAGAAGTTGTCACAAACTTGTCGTCAATTATGATTGCTCCATCGCATGCACTACTAGTATGTCACATGCACATCCATTAATATAGTATTGTAACATGCTCATTGTTATGCAATATTCTATCTATATATGGAGGTTATTAGTTTAGAGCATCAAGCATAGCCTAATAGGATGTTTTGACTTGAAAGTGAAATAGCATGGTAACTAAGAGAAATACCAGGGTAGCTAAATGAAATATTATGGGTAAGTGCCCATCCATGCAGTGCAACCCTTTGAATCCTACATAGCACTTGTAAAGCAATTGAAATAGCAATATTCTATCTATATATGGAGGTTATTAGTTTAGAGCATCAAGCATAGCCTAATAGGATGTTTTGACTTGAAAGTGAAATAGCATGGTAACTAAGAGAAATACCAGGGTAGCTAAATGAAATATTATGGGTAAGTGCCCATCCATGCAGTGCAACCTTTTGAATCCTACATAACACTTGTAAAGCAATTGAAATAGCATTGGCTTCACCTTGTACTACTAAAATTGCATTACTCATGCTAATAATCTTGAATATCCTGGTTACCCATACTATGACTCATATTTTCTTAAATGGCTGTATTGTTGCCCATTCCCTCCATGGATATATGATATAAGTCAGAATCAGAGGTAAACAAATCAGACATAATTCTGAGCATGAGCTTCACTATTATTGTTTTGATAAACTTTAGGTAAATGTTTTATGGACAGAGTCATTATAGTATCTGTGTATCCTTCAGAGTCTGTGAGTCAGATCTTAGTGGTAGAGTCTGATAGAGTCTATCAGAGTCTAATAGGAATGTGGTAGAGTCTGGTAGTCTACTAGGGCCTGGTAGAGTTTGGTGGAGTCTCTTCATCTTATCAGCCAGAAGGCACAAGCAATAGATTATTTACCAGTGTTGGGATTGACTTCTTCGGAGCCTTTAAAAGTCTAGAGACCAGAGCACCAGTACTAGAAATTAGTACAGCTATTTTTTCTTAGTTTTGTTTTTCTTTTGCTATCAAGCTGCTATTTATTAAGCCTAAGGCAATTTAACAGAAATATGTCGGTATGTACAAGTTATTTAGTTTAATTTCATCAATAATTCATACTGGACAAAAAGCTGAATTTCCTGCTACACGATAATTGCAAACTACTTGAAATAACTTTATAATTTCCTGAGAGGAAAGTACAAAAGTGTACAGGATAGTTGCCCTACACTAAAAGTACAGTGTCATATTGCAGTAAAATATTTTATTACTCGAGTGAAGATTCAACTGGAAATGCTAATTTGTAAATACAGAAAAATATTGCTGGGATGCATAATTCATACATAGTAGCTTTGTAGGATAGTTGAATAGAGCACCAGAAGTTCAATGGCAGGGTTTAATGTTATTTGATCTCTTAGATTAAAATCATGTTATGTCATCTGTTTTGTAACAAGCAATCTGAATACCATAATAAGAAGACTGTACAAGTGCAATATCGAATTCCTTACATTAACAAGGTTGGCCTGTAAGTTTAGTTTTATATGAAGGGCTCATTCTTTTAGTAATTAAAGACACTTCAGGAACAATTCAAGTACATACTTATAAATTTGGCAGAAATAATAACTTATAAGATTTTAGCAACAGGTGAATTAAGTGTTACTTCTCCATTGCAAAGTGTCTAAAACAAAAGGGAAAGACTTTATCAATAGCTACAGCTAACCAGAATTTACAAGCCAGTAATAATACCAAATATTGATCATTAGCAATCTTCACAATTAATTGCAATATCTGGCAGTTGACTAGCTACATTGCTTTTTGTTTTACAAAAATAATTGTTAGAATAAGAATTGACTAAAAGTAAAGAAACAAGAAAGCACGCAATTAAAAATTAAAAGGTGCTGGTAAAACCACTATGAATATATATATATATATATATATATAATATATCAGTGGAGCATGATTAATTCTATAAATCTCATAAATATTGCTTTCTACAATGTATTTATTTCAGCAGATATAGTTGCCTATTGATTATAATTGTTTTTATAACACTATTATATAATTTTTTTTGGTTAATAATTTTTTTAATAGCTAGCTATGTGACACATTTCTTTACAAAAAAAAAATACTGACAACTTACGGATTTATTGTCATCTCCAAGGTTATATTACCCCAACTAGTTAAAAGGTGAACAGTCATATGCTCTGGATAAGGCTGGTCAATATAGAGATTAATGAAATAATATTGATACTGTATAGCTATTCAAATACCTACTTACATCTTTAGTACCTCCATTGAATATTATGCTAGGTAGAATTTCTTCATAATGATCGATAATTTCTGCAAGAGAGAGCAAAAGAGCCGCGAATTTTCACATTGGAGTGGAGTCATAAGATATTCATACCTGCACGAGCTTTGATACTGGTGAACGGTCTTACACATTGTGATACTTTGATGCTACATTGGAGCAGTATGAGGATACACAGGGTGTAGTAAAATTGTGGAACCATATTAAAATCAAGTTGCAGTTCACAGTAGAACTGCAGCTTGGAGTTAGAGGATAAGAATTCGAGGTAAGACTACTTATTTTGTAGGGCCGCACAAAAGCGCTTCGAGCATAGCGCATGCTCCTGCGTGTAAATTCAGTACAAAGGGTGGGCAAATTTGGAGTGGTTATTTCTCCCAAAGCAACCTCCCGAAACCATACAAAAAGCATAAGCTAGATCTTCTTTTGGAAAAAAATCGAGCCCTCCGCTGACATTCTGATCTAATAGCTAGCTATACATTAGGTCATTACACAACTCGTAATACCTTCCCACAAGAAAATGAATTATTGAATTCTGAGTACCTCTCAATTCTTATAATGTATTCTTGTGAGGTTGCCATGTTGGGAGACTTTGACCAAAAGTATTTTATATACTTGTACTAATTCCTAGATTTTCAGTCGTGACTTCTTTTCAACCAACATAATCTTAGCTACTAGCTAGCTACTTCCTAATATGTAGCAATTGCTCAGGTCATGTGTTACAGAATTGTATATTAGGTGACACTTAAAGAAAGTGAAATTAACTTTCTTATATTATTATAGTAGAGGAAATTAAATAGTCATTTAAGTATGGCCTTAAATATGTACCAAAACAAATTGCACTCTTTGCTGCCCAACCCAAAAGATGACACACAATTAGTGACACTATTCTGTAAACAAATCAGAATCATTCTAAAGGGGAATCACCACCATAATTACTAGCTTAGGAATGGTTTATCAGATAGCTATATGGCATGCTAGCAACAACAAATATCATATAACTTCTTCAGCCTGATGAACTTCAGCCTAAACTTGGTTGTAACCATGGTGTTAGCTGGGTGTGGCCCACCATTCAGTCAATGGCTGCATATTTGGTTTACATCAGATGTTGTCAACCAAGATTGACTGTTCTACTAAATATTCCACTCTAAATTGTTTCAATTTTGTTACTCCCCAAATTAACATAACATTATTACCTGACTATTTACAATTAAAAGAATTAGAAATTCTGTATAATGATGACAGCACTATGATATTATACTAAACTGATGCTGTGATATACACAATCAACATAATATGTAGTGTTGACTTATACCAATGTATGAAGTGTACTTAGCTATACCGTCAATAGTAGATAATGCTTGCATAATAATATTTGCTATTTAGAGAAGTGAAATGGAATATTGACGGTAATGATGATGATGATAATAAGAATACTGTATAATAGTAATTATTATTATAGTCATTATTATTATTATTATCATTATTTATTATCATTATTATTACTATTATTAATATTATTATTATTATTATTATTATTATCATCATCATCATCATCATCATCATCATCATCATCATCATCATTATTATTATTATTATTATTATTATGTTATCAAGTTCTTATTGTTATTCATTGTTGTTGTTTCATTATCATAGTATAATTTTGCTACTCTCATTTTCTACCAAAGCTGGTAAGTTTCTATGCGTATTTCTGTACTCCATCACCTTCCCACCCCCTCCTTAAAAATCGGGTAAATAATTTCTGTTAACTTTTATAACAGTGGTGGAATATTTTTTTCTACATAAAATCAAAGATCAGTAAATCTTAAAATGACCCCTGCACAGAAAGTATTGTGTGGTAATGAACTAACATCCTCTGAAGTAAAAGGAAAGAAAATAATAAAGCTGAATGCAGGAAATCATTTAGTGAGAATAGATAACTAACATAAGGCCACTCAAATTTTTGTCTGCCTCAATTCAACCAGGAAAGAGTTATAAAGTTTACTATTGTTTTAATATATTGTATGAAGTAATCTTAACATCCCATTACTGTTTTTAAGGATCTACTTACCACAGTTAACTATACGAATTTGTTATGAGATCAGTAGAATAACAAATAGTGTAACGAAGTACTGAGACATAAAGCTACAACAGGGAATTTAGCATCATATGTCTAATTGGAAGAATTTAACAAATAAAATTGGAAATTCCAGTCATTAAAATTTCAATTATGACTCTAGCTTGCTATTGTTCTTTCTTATTTTATTCAGAGGATGTGTTGAAGTCTAGAAAGTAGAAGTTGTATTTAGAAAGCTGAACAACAGGGTACGTGTGAGGGTGGGAAAGATGACTATTAAGGGAAAAGAGAAGACTAGTATGTTAATTATAATCTAATTAATACTGTTACGGTAGTTAGCCGGCGAGAAACCGGTATAATTAACTGTAAGGCATCTTGATACCAAGGAAATGTTGACAAAACATAGAAGTTCCACACTGAGTAAATAGAAGATCTTGGAGGCTTACTCTTGATTGATTTGCTTTCTTAATAGTACATTTGAAGATTTAGTTTGTTTTAACTAATTCTAATTATTATCGTGTAAAAGTATTAGTTTTCTATATAACTGACTTAGTTTTAGTTCATTTGTGTGGCTTCTATTACTTAACAGTTATACAACACTTGTTTGGGCTCCTACACACATAACGACTTATCACTTTTACACTCTATCACCATCTCTTCATAGCATTCGAGCAAATGCACCCACAGTTCAGATTGGTAATCATTAAATTATAAATTTAAGAGGCACAAGTAAAAAGAAATTACACGTATCAATCTCATTCAAGCATGGACTGTGTTGGCTGCTGGAGTATTGGTGATCTCCATTAATAATTGTGGCCTTGTGGTTAGAACACTGTGAATTAATTATAGGTAAATGGTCCTAGTTTCAATCTTTGGTGGCAGTCTATTTTTTTTATCATACTTAAAAAAAAAAGCATGTGAATAATGAGAATACATTGAAGAAGGCTAAAAGAAATTTTTAAATCTATAAAAATTGGTAGGTGCAACTGCTCAGAGATTTAAAATTCCCATCACTTGTATACCAAAAAGAATTGTTATACATAATGAGGTATCATGAATTTTTTATTAATTTTACTGACAGATGAACAAAATGTAGTTGTTATGTCTGAAAATAGATGTACAAACGAAAATTTATGGCACATTAAAGTTAAAATGTCCGGTGCAACATTTTGATGTTTTCAATCTTCGGAGGCTGCCATCTTCGAGATCTGTGTGACTGACCGGGCTGGCTGACTGACTGACTGACTGAGTGATTGACTGACTGACTAACAAACAAACTGAGTACTATGACCCTCTCGCGCATGCGCACTGAGGATTAATAACAACAATGAGAATGTATTACTTCCCTACTGCAACTATATGATGGACAGAATGATAATAATGAATAGCTAAATATTGCATTAAGAAGTAATAAACTAGTGATGTGCTTGAGCACAAATGACAAGCGAGCTTAAAACTACACAATTATAATATGATTAATTTTAACTTCTAACACTCAAAGCTACTAAAAATATGGTTGAGTTTTTTAATTACGTTTATACGTTAAGGCATTTTAATGCTATAGTAACCCCTCCCAGCAACTGTTTGAATTGAAAAATATATATACATTATTTAAACGTTATCTTTGTGATAATGCTTGAGCAAAGTAGTAGCTAAATTAATGTACAATACTTGCACACCACTGGACATACCTACACTAGACTTACCTTCGTGGTTCTAGTGGACAATGAGTTTTCAAGTAAATACTGTTGCGCATAGCTATAACTATGACAGAGAGCGCATTGACTCACCGCCGCCACAAACTCAAATAGAAATAGAGTTCTGGTATGTTTTTAAGTTTTAACAGCACCCGCAAAAGAATTCAATTTCTAGGGTGATACGGGTAATGATCGCTAAACCTGAGGATTCTGTTTAGTGAAGTTTGGGATGGGGACCACCACCAAACTAACACAAAAATATACGAAAGTCAAAGTAGTACAAATGACATACGCATGTCCCCACATATATATAAACTAGTGGTGTGCTTGAGCACAAATGGCGAGCTAGCCTGATATTTAGGTAACATATAACTAAGTGTTGTTACTATGTTTTAGCTTAGTTCATGCAAACACTAATAGCAGTTATGACCTTTTATTTCAGAAAACAAATACAAAATCACTCTCTTACCTGATTAATGGTAACTTTTGTAGTATCAATCATCTGCCATTCTGATAGTCTCAATTACCAGTAACTCTTGAACAAGCTCTCAGCTACGATAAAAAAAAAAACCAGTGTTATTATTGGTAATTTTAGCCAACAAATATGGAATTACTACTTACCTCAATTTCCTGAGTATTGATAACTTCTGTAGTATCAAATTTAAGTTACTCTGACTATCTGAATTACCTCGAATTCTTGACAACAAGCTCTCAGCTACAATAACAAAAGACAATCAATTTTAGCACACAAATACAAAATTACTTTAGTACCAAATTTGAGCCATTCCGACTGTTTGAATTTACCAGTCACTGTTGACAACAAGCTCTTATCTACAAAAAAAGAAAGGCCAGAGTTATTTTGCATATTATGGAATTACGTACTTATCTCAGCTTCACTGGAATAGTAGTAGCTTCCTTAGCATTACATTACGGCATTCTGACTACCAATGGCTCTTAATAACCAACAATCGACAGTCCATACCCCTTAAAACGGCGAAGTTTTGAAATTAAATCGGTATAAGGGTCTTCAATGCCATAGTAACCGGTCGAATCAACTTTTTGTAAAGCAAGCGTTTTCGCAGGAATTTTCTCACACTTTGGAGCTTAAGTATTAAAATTACGTACTTATCTCAGCTTCACTGGAATAGTAGTAGCTTCCTTAGCATTACATTACGGCATTCTGACTACCAATGGCTCTTAATAACCAACAATCGACAGTCCATACCCCTTAAAACGGCGAAGTTTTGAAATTAAATCGGTATAAGGGTCTTCAATGCCATAGTAACCGGTCGAATCAACTTTTTGTAAAGCAAGCGTTTTCGCAGGAATTTTCTCACACTTTGGAGCTTAAGTATTAAGTAAGGCTTGCTTAATGCTGTAGTTTCAGAATAAACTGGAGTCAAGCCTAAAGCCGTGTTTTTAAGAGAAAAAAGTTCCCTGCATGCGCTTTTAAGGGGTATACGTACCATCCATCCATACATACATACATATATATATACTAGTGATGTGCTTGAGCACAAATGGCGAGCAAGCCTGATAGTTAGGTAACATAAAACTAAGTATTGTTACTATGCTTTAGCTTAGGTCATGCAAATACTATAATAGCAGTTATGACCTTTTATTTCAGAAAACAAATACAAAATCACTCTCTTACCTGATTTGTTAACTTTTGTAGTATCAAACATCTGCCATTCTGATAATCTCAATTACCAGTAACTGTTGAACAAACACTCAGCTACAGTAAACAAAAATCAGTGCTATTAAGCCAACAAATATGTAATTACTACTTACCTCAATTTCCTGCGTATTGATAACTTCTGTTGTATCAAATTTAAGTTACTTTGACTATCTGAATTACCGTGAATTCTTGACAACAAGCTCTCAGCTACAAAAACAAAAGACCATCAGTTTTAGCACACAAATACAAAATTACTTTCTTACCCCATTTTCTTGAGCAGTGGTAACTTTCGTAGTATCAAATTTAAGCCATTCTGACTATTTGAATTTACCAGTCACTGTTGAAAACAAGCTGTTAGCTACATAATAGAAAGGACAGAGTTATTTTTGTATATTTAGCTAACAAATATGGAATTACGTACTTACCTCAGATTCCCTAGAGTAATAGAGCCTCTTTAGCTTGAATATTACGGCATTCTGACTACCAATGGCTCTTGACAACCAACAATCTGCACTTCGTATTCCGCCTAAAACGACGAAGTTTTGAAATTAAGTCTGGAAAAGGGTCTTCAATGCCATAGTAAACCGGTCAAAGCAACTTTTTGTGTCCTGAAAAGCAAGCGTTTTCACTGGAGTTTTTTCACACTTCGGAGCTTAAGTTTAAAGTAAGGCTTGCTTAATGCTGTTGTTTCAGAATAAACTGGGGTCAAGACTATAAAGCCGTGTTTTTAGAAGAAAAAAAGTTCCCCGCGCGCACGGGCATACATACCATCCATACATACTACATATAACATATACCCGATTTTGCATTATCCACCCCTAATACTGTCTCGCTCGCTCCGCTCGCTCGCCAACTAGTGATGTGCTTAAGCACAAATGGCGAGTGAGCCTGCCTTGTTAGGTTACATAAACTATTCACCACTGGTGCACTATGCTTAATTGGCCACTTTTAAATTGCTTTCTACACCCATGTATTGTTACAGAATACACTTTAGATTAGTTTATACAAAAGAGTAAATAATAGTTGACCATTAATATATTATACAGAATTACTTTCTCACCTCAATTTCAGGAATAGTGATAACTTCTGTAGTATTCAATTAAAGCCATTCTGATTACCTCAATTACCAGTAACTGGTGAACAAGCTCACAGCTCTACCAAAAAAAAACATAGCCAGAGTTATTTTCGTAATTTTAGCTAACAAATATGGAACTACGTACTTGCCTCAGTTTCTCCAAGTAATGGTGGCGCCCGTGGTTTTAATTTTTAGCCGCTCTGGCTACCAGTGGCACTTGACAACCAACGAGCGGCATTTAGCAGCCCCCAAGAAACGACGAGGTTTTCAAAATATGTTTTGTAAAGGGTTTCAATGCCATAGTAACGGTTCGCAGTAACTTTTTAGGACTTGAAAAATAAGCGTTTCGAAGGAATTATCTCACAATTTGGCGTCCAAGTTTCAAGTAAGACTTGCCTAAAGCTGTAGTATCAAAAGAAAGTGGAGTTAAGCTTAAAAAGCCGTGTTTTTAGGGAAAAAACGGCACCTGCGCTCGCGTTTAAAGGGCATACGTACCATCCATACATACATAATATACATTATAACATATACCCGATTTTGCATTATCCACCCCTAATACTGTCTCGCTCGCTTCGCTCGCTCGCCAACTACGGTGATACAGGTGATGATCGCTAAACCTGAGGATTCTGTTTAGTGAAGTTTGGGACGGGGACAACCACCGAACTGACACAAAAATGAGAACGTCAAAGTACAAATGACATACGTACATATCCCCACATATATATAAACTAGTGGTGTGCTTGAGCACAAATGGCGAGCGAGCTTGAAGCTACACTATTGTTGAACAATTGGATTGAACTTCTAACAAGCTACTAAAAAAGTCTAGAGTTTTTAAATTACGTATATACAGTAAAGGGGTTCATTGCCATAGTAACCACTTCCCGCCACTGTATTAATTTTAAAAAAATAAAGCAACAAAAAAAGCATGTCACACTATTTAAACGTTTACTTTGTGATATTCTTTAGCTAAGTAGTAGTTGTAAACTCACAATACTTTCACACAACATAAGCAAATGTTGAGCGAGCCTGCCTAGTAAGGTTACATAAACTATTTACCACTGGTGTCACCTGGTTCTGCCTCCCTTGTTTTGGAGAATGCTCTGTAAGATTCTGTTGAGCTTAAAAAGTATACCTTGCAAAGGTATAATTAGCTAATGGGTATAATAGTTTAGTATATTTATCTTTCATCAATTTTACATCATTTTACTAATATGTCAAATTTTTTTATTAAGTAATATTTAAACAATTTAAACCCCACCCAATATTGTAGGCATGGCAAATGTGACCGCTTGATTGGCCAATTTAAAATAGCTTTCTACTGCACCTATGTATTGTTACATAATATACATTAGCTTAGTTCATGCAAAAAAGTAAATAGTAGTTGACCGTTAACATAATTACTACTCTCTTACCCAATTCAGGAATAGTGATAACTTCTGTATTATCCAATTTATGCCATTCTAACTACCTCAATTACCAGTAACTGGTGAACAAACTGGCAGCTCTACCAAAAAAAAACATAGCCAGAGTTATTTTTTTAATTTTAGCTAACAAATATGGAACTACGTACTTACCTCAGTTTCTCCCAAGAAATGGTGGCTCCCTTGGTTTTAATTTTTAGCCGCTCTGACTATCAGTGGCACTTGACCACCAACGAGCGGCATTTAGCAGACCCCCAAAACGACGACATTTTTTAAATTACGTTTGGTATAGGGTTTCACTGCCATAGTAACTGTACGCAGTAACTTTTTGGGACTTGAAAAACAAAAGTAAGAGACTGGCTTAAAGCTGTAGTATATCAGAAGAAAGTGGGGTCAATCTTAAACAACTGTGTTTTTGGGGGGGGGGGGAAATGGCACCCGCGCGTACGTTTAAAGGGCATACATACCATCCATACATACATATATACATACTAGTGATGTGCTTGAGCACAAATGGTGAGCGAGCCTGTCTTGTTAGGTTACATAAAACTATTTACCACTGGTGTCACCTGGTTCTGCCTCCCTTGTTATAGAGAATGCTCTGTAAGATTCTGTCAAACTTAAAAAGTATTCCTTGACAAGGTATAAAATTAGAATGGGTACGATTGATTAGTATTTAACATGCTTTCATCAATTTTACATCATTTATTTACTAATATGTTAATTTTTTTATTAAGTACATTTAAACAAACTAAACCCCACCCAATATTGTAGGTGTGGCAAATATTGTTACTACTTGATTGGCCACTTTAAAATTGCTTTCTACACCCATGTATTGTTACATAATATACTTTTGCTTAGTTCATACAAAAATGTTAATAGTAGTTGACCATTAATATATACAGAATTACTCTCTCACGTCAATTTCAGGAGTAGTGATAACTTCTGTAGTATCCAATTTAAGCCATTCTGAATACCTCAATTGCCAGTAACTGGTGAACAAGCTCGCAGCTCTACCAAAAAAACATAGCCAGAGTTATTTTTGTAATTTTAGCTAACAAAATATGGAACTACGTGCTTACCTCAGTTTCTCCCAAGTAATGGTGGCTCCCTTGGTTTTAATATTAAGCCACTCTGGCTACCAGTGGCACTTGACAACCAACAAGCGGCATTTAGCAGCCCCAAAAAACGCCGAGGTTTTTCAAATTACGTTTGGTAAAGAGTTTCAATGCCATAGTAACTGTTCGCAGTAACTTTTTGGGACTTGAAAAATAAGCGCTTCGAAGGAATTATCTCACAATTTGGAGCCCAAGTTTCAAGTAAGACTTGCTTAAAGCTGTAGTATCAAAAGAAAGTAGGGTCAAGTCTAAAAAGCCGTGTTTTTAGGGGGGAAAACGGCACCCGCGCGCACGTTTAAAGGGCATACGTACCATCCATACTTACATATATACATACTAGTGGTGTGCTTCAGCATAAATGGCTAGCGATCCTGATAGTTAGGTAACATAAAATATTGTTATGTTTTAGCTTACTTCATGCAAACACTATAATAGCAGTTATGACCTTTTATTTCAGCAAACAAATACAAAATCACTCTCTTACATGATTAATGGTAACTGTGTAGTAGTATCAAACATCAACCATTCTGATAATCTCAATTGCCAGTAACTAAAAAATAAGCCAGTGTTATTATTAGCCAGCAAATATGGAATTACTACTTGCCTCCATTTCCTATTGATAACTTCTAATTTAAATTACTTTGACTGTCTGAATTAGCTATCTCGAATTCTTGACAACAAGCTCTCAGCTACAAAAACAAAAGACAATCAATTTTAGCACACAAATACAAAATTATTTTCTTACCTCATTTTCTTGAGCAGTGGTAACTTTTGTAGTACCAAAGTTTAGCCATTCTGACTGTTTGAATTACCAGTCACTGTTGACAACAAGCTCTTAGCTACAAAAAAGAAAGGCCAGAGTTATTTTGCATATTTATATGGAATTATGTACTTACCTCAGCTTCCCCCTAGTAGTAATAGCTTCTTTAGAATTAATACTACGGCATTCTGACTACCAATGGCTCTTGACAACCAACAATCGGTACTCCGTATCCCCCCCCCCCCCCCCCCCCCGAAAACGGCGAAGTTTTGAAATTACGTCTGGAAAAGGGTCTTCAATGCCATAGTAACCGGTCGTAGCAACTTTTTGTTTCTTGAAAAACAAGCCTTTTCGCAGGAATTTGCTCAGACTTTGGAGCGTAATTTTAAAATAAGGCTAGGTTAATGCTGTAGTTTCAGAATAAACTGTGTTTAAGCCTAAAAAGTCGTTTTTTTAAGGAGAAAAAAGTTCCCCGCGATACGTACCATCCAGACATACATATCCACCCCTAATACAGTCTCGCTCGCTCTGCTATCTCGTTAATTAAGTGACTATTAATCTCATTGTCAGTTTATAAATAAAAATGTTAGCAAAGATGATAATCAAAAAAATATTTTTTAGTACATTTTAAGTAATTGTAATGGTTGAAATATAAAGCATTCACAGCTATTTTTTAGTTATTGCATTTTATATAACATGTTTAATGTAATAATAGGAAGTTTTTCTCTTTTTAACAGCCAATATTTTAATTATAACTTAACCCGACGTTTCGACTTTTTGCCGAAGAGCGCTCACTAATTATATTTAATGCACAAGCCAGCATGCGATATGGGAAGATATTTCAAGAGCATGCATAAATATTTTTACGAGACTTGGGCAAGAAGTCGAAACGTCGGGTTAAGTTATAATTAAAATATTGGCTGTTAAAAAGAGAAAAAATTCCTATTATTATAATTATTTCAGCCGAGAATGACTGAATCAATGTTTAATGCACATGCTGTACATTGAATGTAAGCTGGGAAATCCACAGCTTAAGTGTTGCTATATCAGATTTTAATTTATCATTGAGACCTTCATTAAAAATATTAGTCACTGGTGTAAATGATACATGTCTAATGTAATGAATATTGCATAGTGCACTATAAGAAAGTAACGTCTATCAGAAATCATGTCTAATTTATGAAGTTACCACTTCAACTACAAAAATTATATAAAAACTATTCAAATGTTCAATCACTATTAGCTAGTTCTTCAAACGAAAGCCCAGTCACAAGACATTCTTCCCGAATCATCTGTACATATTTTTAAAAAAACGCAATTGGAAATATGACTCTACACTAGCCACTATAAATAAACAAGTAAAATATTAACCAGGTCATTTATCAACGACAATAATGTGATTATGAACGGAACACACATTATTTTAGGGGTATGAATTATTTCCTACTTTCTCTCCATTCATTCTTCTACCCCATGACACTTCCTCATTGCACATGTGAACTATTATATTGGACAAGTTTAACAAAATCACTAGAGCATAACCAATTTAAAGTGAGTCACTACCAAAGTGGCTATTAACATTAATTTATTATCCGATTCTAATTCATTAATACCTTAAAAATATTATCCTTTTTTCCAATTATAGCAACAGTTAATAGAATTAGGCCAGGAATGTGTAAGTGTTTATGTGCACTTCTTATTCCTGTATATTGTTTTCCACTAATTGTATTCCCATCAATATCACATTGATTTAGTCACTATCAAAGTGCATAATAACTTTTATCTTGTCTTTCTATATAATATAAGCTTATACGTTGTAGTAATTCCATAGCATTATTTGAGCTTTCAGCCAATTCTTTTAGCTAAGCATGCAAAATTATAAATAGGTTGATTTTTTTAATGAAGTTGGAAATGAATTTCTTTTGTTGAGCAAATTGTCCAGGTATAATTCCGAACACATAGAGCAGAAAGAAAAGGGTAATGACTCGAATGGACTAAATCTTATGTCCGGGCGAACTTCGATTACAGAGCGTACAGATGACATGAAGGACAAGCTCTGAGCAGTAAAACTAGGCAGGGCTTTACTGGGAACTAAGACTGCAGTAATTTTTAGTGCACATACACTCAATAAATCAATATAGTTTATTGTATTAGGAAAGCTGGTAAATGGTGAGTGTAGATACATTAATAGAATACACACAAACAGATAACAGTGGGAATGGGGAAGAGGATGTGTTAATTAACAAGGTGACAAATTATGAAACTTAGGAAAATTTGGAGTGCTGACAAGTAATCATTTTAGTCTTTGCATCTGGGTTGCTGTGTCTGGCTGGGCCCAGACACAAGTAAAAGTTAGAATTCAACTACCCTAAACTGATTAATTAGGTGCTTCTGTGTCAAATTGTGTTTATGAGATAATCACAAACAAAATACAGTTCGGTTGGCATTATACATTACCATTACAAAATGGAACCTCAATGGTATTTTCAGAAGTCTCTCTCTGTTTTATCTCTTCTCTTTCTATTTATTTTCACTACATCTCATTTGTATTACTATTAATTTTAACAACATAAGTGAATAAAATGAGTAAATGCTTGTCTCCACAGATATCTACTTTGATATTTTACCACATATCATTGGAAGTCACTCACCTGTTGGAGGAGGTGACACTAAATCTGTTACTGTTGTCAAAGGTGTTGTTGGTGTGCTTTCTGAAGTTGTAGCAGCAAAAGTTGTGGATTTTTCAGTCATTACATCGGTTGTTTCAGTCATCGGAGTATCAGTTTCAGACTCTTCAGTAGTTGGAATATTGGTTGTAGACTCTTCAGTGGTTGGAATATTGGTTGTAGACTCTTCAGTAGTTGGAATATTGGTTGTAGACTCTTCAGTGGTTGGAATATTGGTTGTAGACTCTTCAGTGGTTGGAATATTGGTTGTAGACTCTTCAGTGGTTGGAATATTGGTTGTAAACTCTTCAGTAGTTGGAATATTGGCTGTAGACTCTTCAGTGGTTGGAATATTGGTTGTAGACTCTTCAGTAGTTGGAATATTGGTTGTAGACTCTTCAGTAGTTGGAATATTGGTTGTAGACTCTTCAGTGGTTGGAATATTGGTTGTAGACTCTTCAGTAGTTGGAATATTGGTTGTAGACTCTTCAGTAGTTGGAATATTGGTTGTAGACTCTTCGGTAGTTGGAATATTGGTTGTAGACTCTTCAGTGGTTGGAATATTGGTTGTAGACTCTTCAGTAGTTGGAATATTGGTTGTAGACTCTTCAGTAGTAGGAATATTGGTTGTAGACTCTTCAGTAGTTGGAATATTGGTTGTAGACTCTTCAGTGGTTGGAATATTGGTTGTAGACTCTTCAGTAGTTGGAATATTTGTTGTAGACTCTTCAGTGGTTGGAATATTGGTTGTAGACTCTTCAGTGGTTGGAATATTGGTTGTAGACTCTTCAGTGATTGGAATATTGGTTGTAGACTCTTCAGTGGTTGTGACTATTTCCGTAGTAGAATCTGTTGCCATATTTGTAGTGGTTTCTGCACGAGAGATTGTTTTTAGTTACTCATATCAACAAAAAAATTGCAGATGGTGAACACATAATAAGTATGTGTTTAAATATAAGTTAGACAGAGGCACCGAGGAAACTACCGGATTTAGGAATTCCGAAGACCCTGAGCTGTAGCATCCCGAGCGAAGCGAGGGTGCTACTAGGGGCCTGAGGGTTTCCTTAATCCGGTAGTTTCCTTGGTGCCTCTGTCTAACTTATTTAGTCACTAAAAAAAAGCTAGCTAGGTGATACAGCCTGTTCCACCACTTCTCAGGCTAACTTGATTAATGGAAGACAATATTGACTCATTCCTGGACTTTTTATCGCCAGAAATTATGGACCTTTTAAACGAGAAAGCGTCTGATAGCGAACAAACCTTAGTTACTGGTCAAGTAGACCCAGCTATTCATCAAGAGCAACTCACGGAACATTCTGTTCACGACTATAACTTGGAGCCTCCAACAAAGCGACAAAAGAGAACATTTGCTCCCAAGAAAAACGAGGATGAGGTTATGAAGGCCAATTAGTGCTAAACCTTCTAAGACCATGGCTGACACAAAATACTGTGTCAATGTGTGGCAACAATGGTGTGCACACATTTCTACCGAGTACGGAGAAGAAGTTACACCCCTGAAAGAAATATCTACCCAAGAATTGTCCACCAAATTGTGCCTTTTCGTCTTCGAAGTAAGAAAACAAAATGGAGAGGAATTTCCTCCAAATTCACTTCTTTATCTTGTGGCTGGCATACAACGATACATCAGGATTGAAGGGAGACCGTTCATTGACTTTTTTAAGGACAGTCGTCTGTTCATCTTAAATAAATAGGAATATCATCATTAGCTGTTGTAACTTATTTAATCAGTTTTAGCTACTCATCACTTTATTTTAATATCAGTATTAAAAAAATAAAAATATTTCTTTGTTTTATCCCTAAAATTTTGAATACAAATGTGTCAGAAATGCCAAGTAGCTATTCCAAACAATAGAGAATGTGGAGTGAGCTAGGGTACTAAATGTCACAAGCTAGGGTTCTGAATGCCACTGGGGAGGATAATAAATGCCAACAGGAAGGACCCCACCAATGATTTCGGCGAGTTCAAGTGTCTGTGAAAAATCAAGAACCTACCACGTAATTGAAATTTTTTGGAGCTAGTGACTAATTCAACATTAAATAATTCTGCATTCCATTAAATCACAGCATAAATATGTAGAAAATATAATTTTTCATGAATGATGTGCTTTGACTAAACCATATGAAGTATTATGTAAAATATAGTAGAATGAGAAGTTATATTTTGGCATATTTGAAAAAAAAGTTAATTTAAAATGGGGAAAGACTTTGACTTCAGAAGCATAATCTAAAATTTGGTAGAAATGTTATGTTAAAATTCAGAACAAAATATTGTGCTTAGGTCCAGCCAATAATTATAGTTTATTTTCATGTTATTCTGCAATGGTAGGGATAAAGTTGCTATTTAAACAAATTTATAGTAACTTAATTTACATTCCATTGATGATGAATTATTGCCCTTATTGACAACAATTCTATAAAGTCAGTCAATTTTTTTAAGTTCATCAGTGCAGAGTTTAAAATCACACTGAAGTCAAAATGTTTCCTATTTCAAATTTATACCTCGAAATTTAGATCAAAATATCATAACTGCTCACTAATTAGAGCAAAAAATATAACAACCAGTGCTGCTTTTTTTAAAGTTATGAATGCTGTGATGTGTTGAAACATTTTGCTTTGCACAACCCCAAAACATATTTGTTCAATCATTAGTGCTAAAAATACAACACAAGTGTACTATAAATTATATAAAATATACATACATAGCTAAGTAGTAGTTATACATAGTCACCATTTTGTAACATTTGCACAGCAAAGATAGTTTCTTACTTAGATATTTTTTTTCACTAAAGGTCTCAATAATTCTATGTACCTGAGTCACATGACATTCCAGTAAGTCCAGGAAGACAGGAACACTCTCCAAAATTGTTGCATATCTAATTATATTACAGTCATTATATTAAGTAGAAAGAAGTAAGTATGTATATTAACTTTCAAAGTTAATCAAACGTACTGAGTCTAATACTCAACTAAGTAATAGTTATTAAATTGTTTAATATGTAATAATCAAAGCATGGATTTGTAAATTATCAGTAATAATTGACATGCTAGTGACTTTCATGTTTTCTCTTAAATCTGTTTCATTTTTTCATGATTAACTTTACCTGCTCACTCATTTTCTTTATTCTAAAAAAACTATGTATATATGTAAAATTGCTTTCCCGATTTTAGCAGTTCATTCATTTCAGTTCTGGACTGTAACATTATAGCTAATGCTAATTATTGTGTGAATGAATATTGAACTATAATTTTGTAGGAAATACAAAGTAACTATAGCTATTTCACCCCTTCTTGAAAAGACACACCCCCTCCCTTTAGAATCCTAGATCCGCCCTCATGCCATAATTATTTATCAATCTCACTAAGAAATTCTTCTGTTTCATGCAATTTGAACTATATTTTGGTACAAAGTTGTGTTTTGTCTACAGGCAATTTTTGGGGGTTCTATCACATTTTTAAGGTAAACATCACTATTTTTTATGGTGATATCACTGCTATCACATGGCAGTTACTAAGTATGGTAAAATATCCATGTTTATGTATGTATAATAATATAAATAAATTCTGTCTTCTGTAGTTTTACACTCACTCCTGAAGTGTTTCCAGAACAAACCAATCCATTGTCTCCTATTGGACAAGTTGTGATATTTAAGGTTGACAAGCTGCGACATTCTTGGTTTATACAGATGCTGTTAGTGCCACATCTGGTACCATCATCTACTAGTCCAGGATTCACTACGCCAGGTGAAGGAGTCACAAAGTATGATCTATTTAATGAATTCCAAATACCACTATTCTTTAGGACTTAAACTACTTACACAGTTTTTATAATATCAATTGCCTTCCTAACATACCTTCTTGTCATCTGACATTCTGCAGTTTGTATTAATCATAAATTTTAAAAAATTCACAACTTACAACATGAACTACTGGATTTGTTTCAGTGCTATCTTATGGAACATTCATTATGCCACTAGCCATGAAGTTTGATCCGGTACAGTTAGCTATAGCCATTAGCTTGTTTTTGTTTTTTTTCTCTTCTTGCACTAAATGAAATCTCAAGAGACGAGGAATTTTTTTTTTTACAAAAATTAACATTCATAGGTGGCAGGTGATGGCTCAGTGGGTAAGGGGTAAGCCCCTTCAACTTTTGACCATTGAAAGTTATTGAATGCCTGTGCATTATTAAATTATTGAATATACCTAATAGCAGTGTATACAATCGTTGATGATTTTACTCACCATAGTCAGCTATGAAGTGTGAACACTGTTAAACTGCATTAATTCATACCAAATGGAGCAGAGAAAGCTATAGGCAGTAGTCAGCAGTGGATGTATGGTAAGGTATCAAAATATTAGTTGTTGGATTCATTCTTGTATCAGCCACTCAGTCTCTAGATATAGCACCAGCTGCTAGCTAGCCAACCACCAATTATGTTTAAGAGACTAAGATAGGCTAGAAGTCAGTTCGTTTGAGTCACTGGCAAGGATAAAATGTGACCTGTCTGTTCCTAGCAAGCACTGAGTGTCACAGCTTAGACAAATGAGTGTTTTATTTCATTTCATTTAAGAATTTAATGTTTCCATAGTTAATCTCTTGTTGAGCCCCCCCCCCCCCCCGCCCAACTTTAAACTGCTTCCGCTGCCTTTGACATTGAAACTTCCATCCTATGATACAAGATTTACTTAGAAAAGAAAACTATTGTTAATAAAATTCAGCACTCTCTGGTCATTTTTGTTGTATTTTGTATAATTACCTGCATAGAGTGGTGCCAGTCATAAATGATGCAAATCTTCCAGAGAAGCCATATATGCCTTGATAGGTTCCATTGTCACATTGAAGTTGGCCACATAATACATTGCTTTAATTGAAAAATGAAAACAGTTATACAGTTATCACAGTAGCCATCAAAATAGACTAATTAGTAAAATTAGCAAGTACCCACCACACAGTGGTGCTTGATTATTGCAAAGTAAGAATATAGTAGCATAAGTTATCTTGTTCAGTTATCATTCTCTACCCTTGGTTAAGTTGACATAAATTTCCCTCTCCTGTTCGCTTTTTTTCTGAACAATATCAGCTTGTCTTATCCCCACGTCAACTCTTTCTACCTTTCTTGCTTCTGAATCTATCTGTCCTACTATCATGATAGTGGACTTAAGCTTTGCGAAACTATGACCTTTTTTTTCATACTTTTGCCTTCCTTTTGAAACATACGCCGCCTTCCTTGGTCTACTATTACACCCGCTTTTTAGTTACAATTAATCACTTTCTACTGAATGTGACAATGCTATATCCATTCAAGTAATGACAATGCTTTACCAAACTATTTAAGCTAATGAATTATTCATAAATACACACCCCCACGGTTACCATCATCGTCATTACTAGTATTAAATGGACGTAATTGGATGGAATAAAGACACATTCTGGGTTTGCCAAATTTCTGACTTCAATCATTCATAGCAGCTGACAGAAAAACAGACGGACAGACAAACAGACAGATAGACACAGACAGTCAGACAGACAGACGGACACAGATAGACAGACAGATAGACACAGACATACAGACAGACGGACATAGACAAACAGACATACAGATGAACAGATAGATAGACTGACAGACAGACACAGACACAGACAAATACACAGACAGACAGATAGACAGACAGACAGACAAACAGACAGACAAACAGACAGACAGACAGACAGACTAACAGACAGACAGACAGACTGACAGACAGACAGACAGACAGACAGACAGACAGACGAGTGTACCATTTACTGGATTCAATCAAGAGCAAAAGGATCTCTGAATTTGTCTCACCTTGATGGGATAAACAGTTATTAACACTAAATTGTGCCAATATATACTACTATTTCATGCAAGTGCTATACTACGTCATCATACCTTTCCAAACATGGTATATAATCAGTAGAAGTTGAACCACAGTTACTAGCGAAGTCACCAGCGGTATTTCTTGCATAGCAAGGATCTCCTTCATTAGTATCTACAAAAAATGACATTACACTTTAGGACCTTGGTTTTCATATCTCAATTTATTATACTTGCTGTAAACTAGGAAGGCATTATAATGAAATTAAATATATATTCCTCATAAAATATGTGGTAAACAGGCACTTTAATATTATGTTTTTGTCTTATATAGGGAAATTTTTTAATGGTATGAGATGGTATAGATCTTTAGTGAGCTACTAGTTGTGATCAAACAAAAGTCGTTAAACATCACTTAACAAGATTAAAGATAGCAATTTCTAAAAAAAAAAGCACTTTATAAGCACTATATAATTAATGGCAATGGAAAAGAAAGTATCATTTGTACTTCTTATGATTATGAGCTCAATAAGCCCAGTAACAATATATATTATCTATTTATCTTACCTCACACTTTTAAGTAGTCTTAGGTCAGATAATATGACTGAGTAAAAGCTGCACAAGCATGCAAGAAAACATGTACCTATAAGATCACAGCTGTATGGCCTATAAAGATGCAGCTGAATAGTCACACAGATTTGATAACTGACAACAGTAAGAATCTTACAGATAGAATAATAGAATAATAGTACAACACCTTAGAGTCCCACAAGTATCAATACAAAAAGTAACTTAGGCAATGTTATCTAGTATAATATTTGCTTTTAGTTAGTACACACAAAAATGTTCATCATTTAGCTAATGAAGTTTGTTTGAAGGTACAAAGTTGGACTGATAATTGAGGACTTGTGCTATGCACTAAGATTAGATACAAATTAAAGGAACAACAGCATTAAAAACAAAATTTTTGAGTGAATCTTACTCCATGCTGCCATGCATTGAGCACGACGTGTGGGACAAGTTCCATTGAAGCAATAGCCAGTGTCTGATGCACATGGAATGCCATTCATTCTGAAGACATCTGGTGGGCACTCATTAGAAGATCCTAAGCAAACCTCAGTGATATCACATTCTCCAGTGCCTTCACGACATACTGAGCCACTCTCACGTATCTGGCATGTGCTAATATTGCAGCACTTCCCTTGAGCACATTCAGCCCCAGCTGTGAGTTGACAAGTTGTTGCATTGCAGCAAGGATTTGTACAAAAACCAGGTTCTCCACAGTCGCAAGCTTCATTGTCTTCTACTATTCCATTCCCACATCGAGGTCCACCCTGGGATGCTGTAGGGATATTGAGTAGACATGTGAGCTGGTCTGTTATCATACTAAGATCTGAAGCACTACAGTTACTGAAACGTGTAGCTGGAGGCGAGGAGACAAAAGCAGCCATGATGCAAGCAGGATCAGGACAATTACATATTCTACCTGTATACATGTATTAGGTATATAAATATATTATATAATAAACATTCACATATATTATATACATGTAGCTATTGGTATAGCTACATGTATATTATTATAAAAAGATAACTGAGCTAAGCTACATTTTCAAAAAGGAAAATAATTTATACAGGAGATCTGTATATAAATTAGATACAGATCCTCATTAATTCTAATTATTTATCCAATTTGATGAAAAATAGCATAGTAAATTTTGGTGAACATGGAATTATCATAATGTTATAGCATTTACTTCACTAACAAAATATTAATTAATACATGACGTTCTTGTTGAACTCTACCCTAGTTTGCATGAAGTCAAAACATCAGCTAATTGGATAGTAAATATAGACCTTGTATGCAAAAATAAACTTATTTTTTTATTCGTTCAGCCAAAAATAACTGCACTAGTTGATTATAATAGCTCACCTCCTTCATCATCGTGACTCATGTTAAAGTTGTGACCCATTTCATGTGTTGCAATAGAAACAACTGTGGCAAGTGGCATACCACCATCTTGAGTCAATTGCACTGAATTCGATGTACACATTGATCCCACAAAGGCTAGACCAACAGTAGAACCAATTAAATCTATTCCACTGTATAAAGCAAGATGCATAAAATAATTATATCAACACTTTATGACTTTATTTATATATATTACATTATATTTATTATTATATATATTATATTGACTGAAGAAAAAACTGGTAAAATTGCAAACTTTCTCATCACTTTGTAACTTTTTGAGATGATATGACTTAACGGGAAAAGAAGTAGACACTGTAACTTGTCAGCACGGTATGTAAAAAGCTTAATTTAAAATACTTATCATTATATCTAACAAAATTTAAAGAAAAGAGAGCAAGACTACATACCAACAAAGTACAAATTTATCGAAATTGCAGTACAATGAACCCTAATTCATGGAAAATGTATTTGTTCAATATTGCAGCTTGATTGTATAGTTATATCATTTTTGGATAGCTGAACCCTTTCGCACCATAAGCTCCACATGGTTTTATGTGTTTAATTTGTAATTTTCTCTATTTTTTTATTCAATTATTTGAATATTATATTGCTATTTTCAGTTATATGTTTCTAAGGCATAGTTCCTTCATAATGAAAATATTGAAATGAGAAACACTTGTATTTCTTTTTACAATGTTTCTAAAATAATGGCTACTGGAATGAACCATTGATTGCCTGTCTGCCCAAAGCATTTAATAGTATGGGGTTGAAAAGCTCAGAATCCATCAAATAGAAGGTTTATGAGCCATGTACATGCATTCTGTCTGATTCCTGCATCATCTCTAAGATTATCAGAAATTTATCTTCGTTTAGTATCACTGGTAATGATGAATTTGAATTCTAGCTATTTTTTGTGCAGACTAATACACCTTTTCTTACATCAAATACATAGTTGTCTTAACTTGCTTTAAAAATGAAAAATATAAAAAATTTTAACGTTTTCGTGTTACCAAACTGGTTGTCATAAACTTGGCAAATATTCATAAATTGGGTATGATAGTAGCATAGCCAGGAGGGTTTCGAGGGGTTTGGTTGAACCACCCGCAGAAATTTTTAATGAGAAAAAAAGAATTAGCTAATTTGTCGTCTGCTGTCTGGTAAAGTATCGTAAAAGTGGTTTGTGTATTTTGTTGTTGTTTTTACGGCAGTAAGATTCACAGTCTAATGGTTTTACAAGGACAGATATTAAGTTAACTAAAATACGGAGTAGTGGGACAGGCTAGCCTGCATGAAGCCATATCAAGAAGGCTCAGCGCACATAGTCGCCATGTCTGTTTGTCTGTTTGTCTGTCTGTCTGTCTGTCATGCTCTGATTTTGGAGATTACCGACAATCAACAGTTGATTTAGGTATGAACTTACTCAGGACGAATATTTAAGACCTTCTATTGTGGTACTTTTTTAATTTTGGGCTAATCGTTGAGAAAATGTGAAGCTTTCAATTCCGTGTAGGTACCTGCTTTTATGGGCAACACTCCCTAGCGTCATGTCATAATCACGTGAGCAAATAATTTCTGCAGCCAGTGGTGTAGTTCACTTTATGCTCAGGGAAGTTAACGGAGTTGAAAGAAGTGAAGCTTCATGTTGAATATGTATACAAGTGGATGTTTCTGGTTAGTTTAGCTTCTTCTCTTATGAAGACAGCATTTCCATGTACCACTTTCATTAGTCGAGCTATTTTTATACCTCATTAAAAATAGCTAACAGAATGCTTGTTCTTTTGGAAGGACATTGTAATAGCTAAGTAGTATTTAATAGTGCTGAGGGTTCACACCTTTGGTGCTTCATATGTATATAGTGACCCAATGGTTTATGAATGAACAGATCTTAACTTGTAACTTTTACAGGTCAAGTTTTGCATCATAATCAGGGACTGATGCTGGAATAGTCAATTGTTTGTTTTTGCAGGAGCAGTTTAATCGACTGCCTCCTCATGTACTAACTTCTAGTTTTGTGTGTTGTACTTGTGTCCTATTTTTTTTAGTAGACAACTATCCATCTGACCATCATCAATCTTCAGTTACAATTAACAATAACTAGTGATGTGCTTGAGCAAAAATGGCAAGCGATCCTAAGACTACACTATTGTTAAATGATTAGTTCGAACTTTTAACACTCAAGCTACTAAAAAAAAGTCCAGTTTTTAAAGTGATTATAATTATGTGGTAAAGGGGATTCAATGCCGCCATAGTAACCACATGCTGCAACTGTTTGGATTGAAAAAAAGTCACATTATTTAATAAAAGTTTTCTTTGTGATGTTCTTTAGGTAAGTAGTGGCTCTAACACACAACACTTGCACACAATTGGACATACCTACATAAGACTTACCTCTGTGATAAGTCTAATGGCCCATGACTTTTGTAAATATTGTTGCTTATAACTATGACAAAAATAGTGCATTGCTGCACCCGCAAAAGAATTAAAAGCGGTAAACAATCAATTTTTAGGATGATACAGGTAATGATCGATAAACAAGAGGATTCTGTTTAGTTAAGTTTGGGACAGGGTTGATCACATAGCAAACACAATAATGCGAGGGTCAAAGTACAAAATGACTAATATACGTCCAAACATAGATAAACAAGCATCCCCAATTTTCAATTGTGTTACCCCTGATAGTGTCTCGCTTGCTTCGCTCACTGGCCAATACACTTCATAACCCTAGCAAAATTTATTAACTCCATATAATATTCTCAAAAAGATATAACAATGAAAATGGACTAGCTATTAGTAAAATTGAATGTACTTTTTAATCGCTACTACTGTAGACACTGATTGTTAAGCGCCCTTGCTTATCAACCTAAATGGCTATAGGGCTTGATGATTAGGGTTTAGAGCCAACAAGCCAGATGCAATAAAAAGAACTTAAAGTGTGGTGATTCTCAACAAAATACAGCACTTAACCAAGAAAAGGCACTAAAAATCCACATCTTTTATAGTAATTTGACTCGCAATAACACAATCTTCTCAAATGGAACACTCCTCCCGAATGACTCATGTTTTTTACAAAGAAATAAGGTGAAATAAGCTTTATTAGGTCCATTAAGAAGGGAGGGGTAGGGGGTAGGCTATACTCTTAGAATACCACATTTAAATATTTACACCAAATCTTCACAGGCTATTTTCTCAATGATATCTGCTGTACTGACAGAGTCAATGTATAACACTTTTCAAAGTGTTAAGTGTCAACTCATATACTGTAAGCTAAAAATAAAAAAGAAGAAAAAGTAAAACAAAACAGGAAAGACAAGACAAAAAAATTCTTTTTTGAATAGAACAATAGTTTTGCCATATTTTAGCTAATGACAGGATAATGAGCAAACATAATATTTTTTTTGATTCAATGTGGGGTAAAGTATGGATCACATTTATCCAGACTAAAATCCCAATTTTAGAAACAGGGGCAGTCTTCACAGCTTCTAGCTAGATTCTACAATTAAGGTGTTTTTATGAAATTTACAAATGAATATCTCAATATGACTAATTTTTTTTGTACATAAAACAGCAATGGCTTACAATTTTAGGTCTATTAAATAAGATGCTCCAATGCAGTGAGGCTTAGAGGATCTAGAGGCATGAGGTATTCAATGTAACCCCCCCCCCCTATCCCCCCATAAAAATACATTAAAAAATTTATTGGCGAGCGAGCGTAGCGAGCGAGACACTTACAGGGGTAACACAATCGAAAATCGGGGATGTTTGTTTATTGGCGAGCGAGTGAAGCGAGCGAGACAGTATTAGGGGTGGATAATGCAAAATCGGGTATATGTTATATATATATATGTATGTATGTATGGATGGTACGTATGCTCTTTAAACGCGCGCGCGGGGAACTTTTTTTCCTTAAAAACACGGCTATTTAGGCTTGACTCCAGTTTATTCTGAAACTACAGCATTAAGCAAACCTTACTTTATACTTAAGCTCCAAAGTATGAGAAAATTCCTGCTAAAACGCTTGTTTTCAAGACACAAAAAGTTGATTCGACAGGTTACTATGGCATTGAAGACCCTTTTCCAGACTTAATTTCAAAACTTCGCCGTTTTATGGGGGATACGGAGTGCCGGTTGTTGGTTGTCAAGAGCTGTTGGTAGTCAGAATGCCGTAGTATTAATGCTATGGAAGCTACTACTTCTCGAGGGAAGCTGAGATAAGTACGCAATTCCATATTTGTTAGCTAAATATGCAAAATTAACTCTGGCCTTTCTTTTTTGTAGCTAAGAGCTAGTCAACAGTGACTGGTAAATTCAAATAGTCAGATTGGCTAAAGTTTGGTACTACAAAAGTTACCACTGCTCAAGAAAATGAGGTAAGAAAGTAATTTTGTATTTGTGTGCTAAAATTGATTGTCTTTTGTTTTTGTAGGTGAGAGCTTGTCGTCAAGAATTCAAGGTAATTCAGATGGTCAAAGTAACTTCAATTTGATACTACAGAAGTTATCAATACTCAAGAATGATGTAAGTAGTAATTCCATATTTGTTGGCTAAAATTACAAATAATAACACTGGTTTATTTTTTATCGTAGCTGAGAGCTTGTTCAAGAGTTACTGGTGATTGAGATTATTAGAATAGTTGATGTTTGATACTACAAAAGTTACCATTAATAAGGTAAGAGAGTGATTTTGTATTTGTTTGCTGAAATCAAATATCATAACTGCTATTATAGTGTTTGCATGAAGTAAGCTAAAACATAGTAACATTTTATGTTACCTAACTATCAGGCTCGCTCGCCATTTGTGCTCAAGCACACCACTAGTTTATATATATGTTTGGACGTATGTATGTCATTTTGTACTTTGACCCTCCGTATTTTTGTGTTCGCTCCGCGTTCGACCCCGTCCCAAACTTCACTAAACAGAATCCTCCGGTTTAGCGTCCATTACCCGTATCACCTTAGAAATTGAATTGTTTACTGCTTTGAATTCTTTTGCGGGTGCAGTTTAAACGCAAAAACTTATGAGAGCTCCATTTCTATTCGAGTTAGTTGCTATTTGTCACAGTTATAAGCCCTACTCAACAGCATTTACTTGTAAATTCATTGTCCACTAGACGAACCGCGAAGGTAAGTCTTGCGTAGGTATGTTCAGTTGTGTGAAAGTATTATGCGTTACAACTACTATTAAGAATGTCACAAAGGAAACTTTAAATAAAGTGACTTGATTTTGTTGCTTCTTTTTCAATTCAAACAGTTGCTGGGAGCGGTTACTATGGCTTTGAATCCCATTTACCGCATGCGTAATTTAAAAACTTGACTATTATTTTAGTAGCTTGAGTGTTACTTGTTAAAATCAATCATTTAACACTAGTGTAGTGTTTAAAGCTCGCTCGCCTTTTGTGCTCAAGCACACCACTAGTAGTATAATTAAATACATATTTTATAAACCAGTGCTGACTTACGTCAATAGCATAATGTTGTCTCTTGAAATATTCCCCAACCCATTATTAGCATTAGCATAGTCCGTAAAAGAATCTAGGAGAATAGAAGCAGTTGAAGACACAGAGAACTGATTTCCAGCTGTGAATGTGACAACCATAGTGAGCACTACTCTGATACCAAATCCTCTGATGTACAACTTTAATACATAAATATAAATATTATGTATAGAGTTATACCTCATGTTAAAAATCACATTTCCATTATAAGAAAAGTAATTAGTTAGACAGTTAAATCATACTATCGACCCATCACTTCAGTAATATGATAGTGTTGTAACATGATAGGTGGGTATAGCAAATTCCATTGGTTTCTTCCAGCCAGTCTCTCTCTTGCTAACAATGGTATCTTGGGGAGGGTGGGGGAAAGATAATGTAATATGTGTATAGTGGTAAGTTTCACTCCTTTTACTTTGTATGGCTACATTGAAATAGTCACATTGAAATAGGCTGACAACTTACATTGTTCATTCCATTTGCTATTGAAAGAGCTCTTTGTACTGTGGCTGTGATATTGCTACCAAATGCTATATACTGAATGCAAAGGAAAGTATGCTTAATTATAATTAGATCATTATGTATAATTAGACACCCTTACTTGTGCATCATCATTCACAGCTACTAACTCCACATAGTATGTAGATGATTCTCTTCGTACCTATCACAATATTATTAGTGTAAATGAATTATTTTTAAATAGCTATATCTGTCCAAACATACCCTTGGGTGAACGTTTTTCTCAACTTGCATTATTGTTTCCGGTGATTTGCAGCCTAAATATATAAATAGACTAGTAAATGAGCACTGTTGTTGTGCTTGAAAATTGCATTTTATTTCTCCAATTTATATTCATTGCTAATTTCTCAATTATATGCAATGATGTGAGTGCAACTTGCAAGTTACAAGTCACACAGATTTACAGCATATAGCTACATTGTATTATATTTTAATGATTCATAGTTGCATATGGTTGTATATATATATCCCTCAGGTGTTTGCTAATGGTTGTAAGGAAAATAACTCATGTGTAAAGTATGTAATTAAATGTGCCACCTTCCTGAATGCTAAGTATCTGTTTACATTAATCATTTTAGGGCAGGATGTGGGAGTAGACACCATTAATTATGCTTAATGCAATTTTGTGCAACTCTAAACTCCTTAAGGTAATAGTGATTTGCGAGACTGCCCTCTTACCAAATTTTCTTTCTTTAGTAGAATATTCAGATTGCTTGTAAAAGGCGTGGCTTTGGCTCATCTAAAATCAAAGGAGGTTATTATTTTATGACTATATGCAAGTAAAAAACAAACTAACACTTGTATCAGTGTTGCTTAAAGGTTCCAAGTGATAATAACTTTCTTTGTCCTTGGGGTCTCCAAACTCTATCCTATTATGACCATCAACAGTATAATTAATATTTCCCTTAGATTTTTGACCATCAATAAAGATTATGAAGACACTTACTGAAGTCCATGGCATGCAGTCATACTAGCAGTCCATTCAAGATGATCCTTTACTGTTCCAGTGTAATAGCAATTGGGATAATAATTCTAAAAAAATTGTGTGTGTAAAACATTCATAATTAAATCTTAGTAGCTTAAGGTTTTCTGATGTTGTATAATATCATTTTGATAGGATATGATAACAATATATATCAGATTAGTTTGACTTCATTTAAATCTTAAAAGTCTCATAAATTGCTACATTATGATGAAAACTTAATGTTGAATTAGGTAAACCTGCTTTTCAGCCTAATTAACATTGAAGCAAATCTCACCAATCATTTTTACATGTACCGTTACTTATTCTGTGGACCTAAGAATGTCTGTCAAATGCTCTTGCTTACAAATAATTCTCATGAAATCTCTTTGCATTTTTAAACCAAGGAAGCAAGAATAGAATATTGTCCAGAGATTTTTTTTTATCAAAAATGGAATCAGATACTGTTTTGGACAGCTTTTTAGTTAACAAATCATCGGTGTCTCTAAGAGATAATAAGCAATACATTTTCTCAGATTACTAATCAAAAGGGAAAGTCAAATGTTTGCTAATTAGAAATGGTTGGCTCATTTAGAGTCCTTAGAGAGTTTACAATCAAAGGTTCCTGTATATAACATTATAAAATACATTAATGCTGTAACTTAAAAGAAATCATGTTTACCGCCTAACTCGGTTATATACTATGTTGTATAATTTTTAATCATTATGCTGGTCATATACTATAGAACCAGCTAGATATGGGGTTACTTTCACAGCTAGGGAATTACTATCAGGTTGTTCGTTCATTTTTTATGACAATTGAACTGAAAATCCCTTACCTTGTCTATAATCTTGTTGTTATTTTCATCAATTAGTAAGGAAATGAAATTGTTTGGCACCAAGTCTCTAAAAAAAGGCAACAAGTAACAAGATATTAAGTTACACATAAATTAATCACCTCTGTTTCTCTGATAAGCCTTAGTTGTAACTATAATTAAATTCCTTAAGATCATGGGACTATCATGGCATGACTATATTGGCACATTTTCTTCAGGGAATGGTATGGCTATTGGTTTGAGCCTCATTAAGCAAGTAAACAGCAAAGATAGAGCAAGTGTCATTTTAGTGTTGCTATAGTAGTTTTACATGCATCCTGAATATCATATAAGGCGTACAAAATAGAGCCAAATATAATACATATTATATATATAGTATATGTAAATGTATTATGGTCATTTCCTGTTTGATTTCCTGTAACCCTTCTTATAGAGGAGGCTCTGGGCTGCCTTCCTTTTTCCCTTTGTTCTGTGAAAAAACCTGGCAGTGCTTCCCTTTATGAGGTATTTGTATTCATGTTACATATTGCATATTCTGTTATATTAACTACTCCATTTGCTAATTGAACTCTGCCATTATAGCTTTGATCATGTTTCTGTGCTACCTAGTGTGGCTTTACTGTGTTCATTACTCATGCTAATAATAATATATAAATTACAAAGTGTTGTCCAAAGGCCGACTACACAGATTGGGAAAACCTGAGTTATGGTATTAATTAATATGCTAAGAATTGTCTTGAAGACATCACATTAATATTAGCTACTAATAGTTATGTCCATATTTCTGCAAAATACTTTTACCATAGTGCATATACAAATAGTTCCTTGTGCATAAGCTATTAGAGGCAAATGCCTTTTACCAGTAGCCAAGTGAACAACATGGGCATTATGTTGCTGTCACTTGAGTATTGACAGAGAACTTGATTATTATATAAGGATATACAAACTCTTCCTTGTTCTATTGAATGGCATGCTTAGGTCTGGATAAGTATATCATCTTATTTTTGTCAATCATTCATAAATTGTCTTTCTTACCTACAATATATATGGTATATTCTATAATTAACGTTTAAATAATAATGAACAACTTACTCATTCAGTTGAAACTCTAGGCTGTAAGAACCAATTGAAGAAGAAATATCAACAGTTATTTCCAGAGGATAAGGCTATACATAATTCAAAAGCTGTACCATTATTGTTATGTTTTAAAGTGAATCTTGTACTCACATTTGGATTTCCCATTGTTGATACTGAAGGATACACCACCTCATAATTAACAATAGTTTCTGCAAAAAATTAACAATAAATTATATTTGTGAACTACATACATTACTGTTTTCCAAACCTTGGCTTGCTTTAATACTTCTGAAAGGTTCTCCTCCTCCAAAAGAGACTGTAGCGCTGATTTTTAGTAGTACGATGTAAAATATAGCCCACATTTTAGCTCTGTCCATATTTGCGTGCACTGGCGCGTAGTAGTATACCGCCAAAGTCACTCTCCTTAACAAGATACGGCAATTCTCAACTTGCCACTTCAAGTGTTTCTTTTTTTTAGCTCGAGTTCGTCATTTTATTGCCGCACGTAGCTATCCACGCCCCTATTCACGCAAGCGCACTAATGCAGAAAAGAAAAAAAAACTTGCCAAAAAACAGATTATGATCCCGTGGTTGACTAGACCATTTCCAGGCAAGCAGTCAAACAGTGTCTAGTAATTAATGCAGTTTTGAAAGGCTTCATACTTTCTAGGTACAAAATAGAACTTAATTCATATAGTTAGTTAAAGTATTATGTGTATGGCTATTTTACAGAATGTGTATCACTGCAAAAACCTACAAATTCCTATTCCTGATTGTATTGCTTAGTTTGTATTATAGAACTTGATAAAATTATGATTAAATTAAAGGTATGGTTCACAAGATTACAACATTACAACATTATTAAAAGGCTGCACACATCTCTTTTGTTGGCGAGCGAGCGTAGCGAGCGAGACACTTACAGGGGTAACACAATCGAAAATCGGGGATGTTTATTTATTCAGCGAGCGAGCGAAGCGAGCGAAGCTGACTCTCAGTCGTGTTCAATTGAGATTTCAGATATATATATATATATATGTAGGTATGTATGCGTACGTCAAAAAATTTCGCCCGCGCTTCTAATTACGTAAGTTAGGTAAAGCGTTCACAGTTCCAGTATTTTTCAATTAACGAGCACGGAGAATCCTGCTGCACTGCCTTACGCAACTTTGTTTCAACCAAAAAGTTTATAGCTACTCTCTTCTTGGCGAAAGACTGAATGGCAAATTGTCAAGCTGCCCTTCTTTGCCACTGCTTTCGAAGTTTATTCAGGTAATTCTGTTATTGTTAACTCTTCATGCCTAATCATTGCTATTATTTAGCGATTTCCTTCACAAATCACCTTTACCTATAATACTCATATATTTACTCGCTCGCCATGCATTTGCGCTATTCGAGCGCACCACTAGTTTATTGGCGAGCGAGCGTAGCAAGCGAGACACTTACAGGGGTAACACAATCGAAAATCGGGGATGTTTATAAATTTATTTGTATATATGTTTGGACGTACGTATGTCATTTTGTACTTTGACCCTCGCGTTTTTGTGTTAGTTATGTGGTCGACCCCGTCCCAAATTGCACTAAACAGAATCCTCCGGTTTATCGATCAGTACCCGTATCACCCTAGAAATTGAATTGTTTACCGTTTTGAATTCTTTTGCGATGCAGTTCAAACTTGAAAACTTAAGGGACTTCCATTTCTATTCGAGTTAGTGGCAGTGGTAAGTCAATGCGCTCTTTGTCATGGTTATAAGCCGTGCGCACAGTATTTACCTGAAAATACATTGTCCACTAGACTACTGCGAAGGTAAGTCTGTGTAGGTGCATGTCCAGCTGTGTCAAAGCATTGTGTGTTACAACTACTACTTAGCTAAAGAATATCACAAAGAAAACTTTTAAATAACGTGTATTGTTTTGTTGTTGTTGTTTTTTCCTTCAATTCAAGCAGTTGCAGAGAGTTGTTACTATGGCACTGAAATCCCTTTACCGTGTATGCGAAATTAAAAAACTGGACCTTATCAGTAGCTTCAGTGTTAGAAGTCAAAATCATTCATATAAAAATATTATAGTCATTAGGCTCGCTCGCCATTTGTGCTCAAGCACATCACTAGTTTATTTGTATATATGTATGGACGTATGTATGTCATTTTGTACTTTGACCCTCGCGTTTTTGTGTTAGTTCGGTTGTCGACCCCGTCCCAAATTGCACTAAACAGAGTCCTCTGGTGATCGATCAGTACCCGTCATCACCCTAGAAATTGAATTGTTTACCGTTTTGAATTCTTTTGCGGGTGCAGTTACAACTTGAAAACTTAAGGGACTTCCATTTCTATTCGAGTTAGTGGCGGTGGTAAGTCAATGCGCTCTTTGTCATGGTTATAAGCCGTGCGCAACAGTATTTACTTGAAAATACATTGTCCACTAGACTACTGCGAAGGTAAGTCTGTGTAGGTGCATGTCCAGTTGTGCCAAAGCATTGTGTGTTACAACCACTACTTAGCTAAAGAATATCACAAAGAAAACTTTTAAATAACGTGTATTGTTCTGTTGTTGTTGTTTTTTCCTTCAATTCAAGCAGTTGCAGAGAGTTGTTACTATGGCACTGAAATCCCTTTACCCTGTATGCTAAATTTAAAAACTGGACCTTATTTTCAGTAGCTTGAGTGATAGAAGTCAATAAAAATAGTATAGTCTTTAGGCTCGCTCGCCATTTGTGCTCAAGCACACCACTAGTTATTTGCATCTAAACAACCCTCCACGCCCCTAATTAGTCTCGCGTAGCCAGACCCTTTACCAATCGCTACGCGGGGAAAAGGGACTGGTGACATTGAGCAGTTTGTTCAGTTCCGTCGCTAATTGGGGAGACCACAAACAATAGGTGACGTAATATCCTGTGATGTAAGACTGCTCAAAATTTGCACGTGTTGTATTTCTGTGCTCAACTCTTCAACGGCCATGTCAAAACTATTCCTTTAGATGATGCCATTAATAATGCTAAGTAGTGACTTGGACTAGCCTTTATGAGTTATCTGCAATTGGAAGTTTCGCTTAGCAGTAAGATACAGTTGTTGCTTTGTGCACGCCATGGTATACGCCATAATGTGTGATGCATAAAAAATGAATGGACTTGTATAATTATGCAGGATGAATTTTTGATGGACTAAGTCCCCTAGCCCCACCCCCACCGCCTCTGCTTTAGTCTGGTCTACCCTTCACATCATCATTATCGTAATACTTTCAATGGGAGCTATAACTTTATTTTTTTAATTTATTTACTTGTGTTTGATTTATTTGTTTTCTTAGCTATCACTTGTCTTCTTTTTATTATTTATTATTTTATTTTATTTATCATTTTATTGTATTTATTTATTTAATGTATTTATTTATTTTTATTTATTTTATTTTATTTATTTATTTATTTATTTACATGATTTTCTATACTTCTTTTTTTTTTCTTTTTTTTTTTTGGTGCTGAGGTGCCTTCACAAAGAGTGCATGGTCTCAGCTGTAAATCAAGTGAAGGTCGACATGTGAGACATGCAGCCATCAATGACATTATCCACTGATCCCTGACAGCGCAGCTGGAACTCCTTCAAGACTGGAGCCACCTGGTCTCTTGAGAACCGATGGGAAGACACCCGATGGGATGACCTTGGTGCCCTGGACGTCTGGTCGTCCACTTGTTTGGGATGCCACTTGCCCAGATACATTTGCCACTTCATATAGGGGCCAAGCAACTGCTAAAGCTGGTGATGTAGCAGCTAGAGCAGAGGAACAAAAGTTGGAAAAAAATTAATATGTAGCACCCCCACCACCTCTTTCAGCCAGTGGCAATAGAAACCTCCAGAGTAATAGGCCCAAGCTCCCTTTCCTTCCTGAAGTTACTTGGTGATCACCTGGCCAGTGAGTCAGGAGACTCCAATTCCACCAGTCACCTACTCCAGAGGCTATCTATATAGCAGTACAAAGAGGGAATTGTGTGGCCACCTTGGGGACTATCAGCAGCACCGAATGACTTTATTGCAACCTATTACCCTACTCAGTATTTCATTTTCATAGCAGTACTTTGTATTGCTTTGCCTTTTTTATTCCTTTTCTTAAAGTAGCTGTGTTAGACGTATCTTTATTGTTTTTCTTTTGTTCTTGTTTTTTGTTGTTGTTGTTTTTTTGTAATAAACCTTTTCTATACTTATTATATAATTAATTATTAATTTATTAAACTTACTTAGTTTTAATTTTTTTTAATTTAATGATTTGAACATTGGAAGCTTTCATACACACATCATTTCAGTATTTTCACTTGGCAACTTTTACACACTTCACTCAATAGCTAGCAGTGATTTATTCCTATATATGCCTTGTCTTACTAATGTGTTGTACACTTATTATGTGCATGTTAAGATAGTTGATTGTCCTCTTATTAATGAGCTCTTATATTTGCATTATGTAACACTAAATGAAAGCAGAAAACCTTGTAATGCTGCTATCTTTGAGTTATTCACATTTTGCATAAAATACTTAGTGTACGTGCAGTAACTTAAAGGAGGTTGAAAAATCTGCAACTTAGGTGGTTTTATATTGTCAGATATTAGTATTTTGTTGCATGGCATTCATTCCAATAAATATTAGTCACTAGCTATAAATGAAACATGATTACTGCATAATGTACATTAATGTGTCTACAAGAAATTGTCTGCATTAATATATATATATATATATTTCACTTCAACTATAATAGTTAAGTAATATTATAGATAATGTTGAAGTGGTCATCACTATTATTCCTTCAAACGAAAGCCCAGTCACTCTTTGCGAATCACCTATACATATTTACCAAAAAAGGCAATTGTGAACATGATTCAAGACTCAAATCAACATAAAGAATTAAGAAATAAACCAGGCTAATTTTTAGCAATGATAATTATGAACACAACAAATTTTGTCATAGAAGTTTGAATTACTTTATTTTCTCTCCATACATTCTATCCCATCTCACCACATCTTCCCTCTCCACATGTTTATACAATAAAATGTTTACTGTATACCAAAAGGTATCATTCTAATGCTTAATTAAGCAACAGTTATAGTCCAGCTGTTGAAGGGCCAAAAAAGGTTGAACCTAGAAAAAAGTAGTGTAGAAGCAATTTTGGTATCAAAAGAAGCGGAATTTATCACTGAACAACATATCCAAAATCCACCTAAATCCACTGTGGGGAATTGGTTTTATCGCTATTTTAGTATGCTAGTCTTTTAGTTTGGTACACAAATTAGCAACTAAATGACTTGAGAAATTTTACAAGCCAACATAAACCTGCACAGTCATGTGCTTGTGTAAGTGCCAGCTGCACATGTATACTTTTTTTAAGTATCACTATACAGAACAAGTTTTGTGTGTGTGTCCAGACAGCCATCCCTGATTCAGAAGAATCACCCATTGCAGAGAAATATAGCTAATATAGCTACTGTAAGTTGTGGGCTAGCTAGAGAGAATCAACATTCATTTGTGACTTCTTTTGTAGATTGCTGAAGAGGAAGATCCAGGTGGTATGCTTGGATTTGAAGATAACAGTTGTGTTATCTGTAGGCAGGCATTTGGAAATGATAAGGCCATTACAGTAGCGGAAAAGGGTATGAAGAGCCTAAATAGCTTTAGCAAACAGCATGGGGATTCACTGCTTTATGACCATTTAACTGAATGCATTAGCAAGATACCAGTTGGAAAGGTTCTAGTGCACCAAGCCTGCCGTCGAGATTATACCAACAAGAGAATGGCATCTTAGTTAAGTTCTGAGAAGGAAAAGCCACCAGAAGCAAAATGCTTAAGGCCTAGCACGGTGTCATTCCACTGGAAAGAAAACTGCATGCTCTGTGAGAAAAAGGCTAAAACTGATAATCGTCATCCAGTGCGAAATAAAATACACAGTGTTATAACAACACGCCATGCATAACATTTGATCAGCCATTGTGGCTCAAAGCAGTTGAAATTATAAGAGAAAAATCACTGAATATAGTTTGCAGGCTTGGCGGCTTTCACACCCTGATGAGTTTTATGGGGAGTACTGGGTCAGTGATGAAGGGGTCTGGAATAGAGGAGGCACTGGGAACTGGGCACTATGTGGACACTTCTTAGTACAGGCTGCATTATTCAATAAGTTGATGTTAGCAGTACTACCGCCAGGTCTGTGTCAAGATAATGTTCAGATGGAGCACTCAGAAGGTGAAGACATTGATTTTGAAACCTGCAATGAAGACCCTATGTCAGAAGTAGCTCTTGCAAAGGACAAGTTGGATTTTGATGACATGCAAAAGATTCAGAATCTATATGAAGGAATTTAAGACAATTCCATACAACCTTCTGATGTCGCTGAATCAAAGGAACTGTTGAAGCTGGAGAGATGTATTCACAAATATAGAACAATTCTTGCAGAAAAATCACGAACAGTTATTTAAGGGTTTAGAATTAGGAAAGGAATGGGCAAGTGTTTACGTGTGTTTGTGCAATTTAATTGTTTCATTCCTATAGTTGTTAGATCTATCCTAATCCATTTCCCAAATATTCTGAAGCATGGAAAGTTTAAATCAAAGTTGATTGTTACATAGGAATCATTTTATCAAGCAGGTAATCACCCAAAACTGATCAATTTGATGTTTCTGTATCAAACGCAATCCATTTGTTGATATCAAACAACTACAGGTTGATGCATGGTACTAACACTTTACACACTACACAATGGCACCTTAAGTATTTCAACTAATTGTTTCAGTCTCTATCTCTAATATGTTCTTTATTAACTTAAATTTCACTACATCCCATTATTAAAATATGTCAGTGAGCATTATTGAGCAATGTTAGTCTCAAGCAGTTATCTATTTAGATATTCTACTGCTGAATCCCATAATGATAGTTGATAATTACTAACCTTTTGAAGGAGATGAAACTAAATCAACTACCGTTGTGGATTTTTCAGTCATTAAAATGATTGAATCAGTTTCAGTAGTTAGAATATTGGTTGTAGACTCTTCAGTGGTTGGAATATTGGCTGTAGACTCTTCAGTAGTTGGAATATTGGTTGTAGACTCTTCAGTGGTTGGAATATTGGTTGTAGACTCTTCAGTAGTTGGAATATTGGCTGTAGACTCTTCAGTAGTTGGAATATTGGCTGTAGACTCTTCAGTAGTTGGAATATTGGTTGTAGACTCTTCAGTGGTTGGAATATTGGTTGTAGACTCTTCAGTAGTTGGAATATTGGTTGTAGACTCTTCAGTAGTTGGAATATTGGTTGTAGACTCTTCAGTAGTTGGAATATTGGTTGTAGACTCTTCAGTAGTTGGAATATTGGTTGTAGACTCTTCAGTAGTTGGAATATTGGTTGTAGACTCTTCAGTAGTTGGAATATTGGTTGTAGACTCTTCAGTTGTTGGAATATTGGTTGTAGACTCTTCAGTAGTTGGAATATTGGTTGTAGACTCTTCAGTAGTTGGAATATTGGTTGTAGACTCTTCAGTGGTTGGAATATTGGGTGTAGACTCTTCAGTTTGGAATATTGGTTGTAGACTCTTCAGTGGTTGGAATATTGGTTGTAGACTCTTCAGTAGTTGGAATATTGGTTGTAGACTCTTCAGTGGTTGGAATATTGGTTGTAGACTCTTCAGTGGTTGGAATATTGGTTGTAGACTCTTCAGTAGTTGGAATATTGGTTGTAGACTCTTCAGTAGTTGGAATATTGGTTGTAGACTCTTCAGTAGTTGGAATATTGGTTGTAGACTCTTCAGTAGTTGGAATATTGGTTGTAGACTCTTCAGTGGTTGGAATATTGGTTGTAGACTCTTCAGTGGCTGGAATATTGGTTGTAGACTCTTCAGTGGTTGGAATATTGGTTGTAGACTCTTCAGTGGTTGGAATATTGGTTGTAGACTCTTCAGTGGTTGGAATATTGGTTGTAGACTCTTCAGTAGTTGGAATATTGGTTGTAGACTCTTCAGTGGTTGGAATATTGGTTGTAGACTCTTCAGTGGTTGGAATATTGGTTGTAGACTCTTCAGTAGTTGGAATATTGGTTGTAGACTCTTCAGTGGTTGGAATATTGGTTGTAGACTCTTCAGTAGTTGGAATATTGGTTGTAGACTCTTCAGTTGTGGCTGTGAATATATCAGTAGGGAACAGGTCCATTACTATGTGTAGTAATTTATACTAAGATAATGTTAAGTGAGAAAGATTCAATCTAGTTATTAAGGTAAATATTTTGTTCTACATACGAATATTTGTGAATAATTTTCATTGAAAATCAGTTTTGTGCTTATCACTAAGGTATATAGGGCAAGGGATAAAGTTGCTAATTAACCACGTTATAATTAAATTCACTGTCTTAATATAATATATATATATTCAAGAGTAAGTATCTAAGAAATAGAATATTTATTGAAAACTAAAGCACTTTTATTAGCACAAGTATTGTATATAGTTTTCTCCTCCAGTTCTATTAAAGTATAAAGTAGTGTTTAGAGTACACAAAATTGACGTGTATTCCACTTCTAACAGAAGGCTAAAGTTGAAGCATGGCAATGCTGAATACAAGTACATTTTATGTTTTCTCAATTTTACTTGCTTGAAGCCCACATAGAGTTTTTAGCATCACACTGATTTCAAAGTGTATTCCAAATTTAATGGCCAAAACAAGGCAAATTTTACTTACAAATTTGGAATAACTCATGCCATTTTTAGTGTATTTTCAATATGTTCAGAAAGCATGACATTATAGCGGTTGACAAAACTAAAATAATTTAAGAGTTTGCTCCATGGAACCCAACATAAAAATTATTGAGCTAACAATTTCTTACATTCTCACATTTTGCTTCTTAATATATTTCACATAAATACTGATTATATTTAACTATTACACTCTCTTATTTTTACACACCTGATAGTTTCTTGCTTTGTTATGCTCTCTTACTAATGGTCAGAATAATTTTACATACCAGATTCACATGACATTCCAGTGATTCCAGGAAAACAAGAACACTCTCCAAGATTGTTACATATCTAATTATAATATTACAGAAACTGGTAAATAGAAAGAAATATGTACAATAATTTTCAGAGTCCCTAAAATATTTCTTTATAAACTAATCAAATTGATACAAACATACTTAAAATTTTATTCTTTCTCTCCCAAAATTTGTTTTAAATGTTATAATGTAGTACTATTATTCTCTTTTATATTTTTTTTCGACAGTAGCTATACTTACTCCTGAAGTGTTTCCAGAACAAACTAATCCATTGTTTCCTACTGGACAAGATGGGCTGTTCAAAGTAGACAAGTTGCGACACTCTTGGTCTCTGCAGATCCTGTCCACGCCACATCTGGTACCATCATCTACCAGTCCAGGGTTCACTACACCGGGTGAAGGATTCACAGAGAATGATCTATTTGAAACAATTCCATCATTCGGAATGTTCATTTAAACATTTTAAACTATAAGTACAAATTAAGTCAATTTATTTAAATACTCAACTTGTTTTCTCTTCTGTGTCATTAAAATTTATTATCCCTTTCACTGCTGAATTTTCAGGGAAATAAAAAAAATTAGACATTATCTTAAAAAGATGTTTTTATAAGAAAAAAAGAACTGCAAATAGATAAGCACCATTCCATATCTTATACTAGACTGTCTGTGGGAACACCCACTCAGCCAGATGGAGGTGAGAGGGAGCAAGAGCAAACTTGAAAAGAGCCAGGCACATGCCTTTGAACTAATTGGACAGTTTTGTGTGCTTGTGTGTATTAAGTGTTAATTAGTGCTTGTGTCTTTATTTGGTTTTTGTAATTCATGGTGTCAGTTTTGTTGGCCAATCAGATTTGAGAGTGTGGGTGAGACATAGGGTTTTATATACTGTGACTTGTCTCACCCACCTCAGATTTTGTACAGTGAGGCTTTTGAATAAAGACATTGATTCCAGTAGAGTCTGGTGAATCTCGGTTGGGGATTGATTTGGGTCGCCTGCATAACTGGGGAACTACTAGCTTACTGTGGAACGTCCTTCAACAGCCTGTACATTATCTCTGGTGGCCGTGGGGACGCTACCTGGAGCTCTGAGGATGGAGATCACGGAGCCGAGAATCCCAACCACACTGTCTGTAACTAATTCTTAGTCCAGTATAATACTTCATGCAAATCTTCACTAATGCTTCATCTTTTAAAGTTGTAGTCAAATGCCTAGATTCCTTCATAGAACAACTCTCTCTTTGTTATTGAATGATTTCTGTAGGAAGCTTAAGTATCTTCTGTTCCTTCTTAACTTTAGTCACCATCTAAAATGCCGAGATTGCTATTAATCCAGGCCAACTATCTTATCAATTGACTGCCCGGTTGCCATTTTGCAACAAGTCAAAACTCAGACTTCGAAAGCTACCTCAATATTTATACTGTAGCCATAGATATACAGCCGCAAGGAGTTTGAAAATTACTTATTAACTACTATATAACCAACTTCAACACATGCTCTACCACTGTTGTCAGTTGAGCCGGAAACTGGTGTGTACTATCTTAGAACAATTCTATATTATTATATTATGTGCACAAATACCTCCCTAATTTGAACAAAATCTGTTCAATACTACACCTTGACCACTAAGTGTGTTAAATAATGTATTAAAAATTGTTTCGGTGCCATAATTATTTACAGCTGTGTCGTGAGCAATCAACATTCATTACTCTACAAACTATGAAGTTTAATCATGTAGCCTTTTCAGACTACTATTAACAAATATTTCTGCCCTTTAAAAGGTTAGTTTAACCATTGTCTGCCTTTGTCTTTCTTAAGGTCATTATTGAGAAAATGAAGTATATTATAGTACTATATTTGTATTTATCAGTATTGGCCAAATATTTATTATATAATTACCTGCATACAGTGGTGCCCATTGTAAATGATAGAGTCATTTCAGGAATGTCATAGATGTTCTGATAGGTTCCACCATCACACTGAAGTTGGCCACATAATGTATTGCTTTAAATGTATAAGAGACAATAAGATAATGCAACAGTAGCAATAAAAATGTACTAATTTATATATCTAATGCAGGTAATAGGATTTGAAAAGTAATATCAGTTTAGATTAAGCCTTTAGCAGAGACAATTCAATTTTATTAATCTAAGACGATTAAATAGCAATACAAAATCCTCACTCCATTCGTATTAAGACTAATGATAACAACTTGACCTCATAGTCCTCACTTTCTTTTATAGGTATTCATATAATATGAAATGAATTAAAGGCAAAGGGGTTGGATTTAATAAAAGTGTAATGGCACATGGTGAGTTTTAAGTACTATAAAGGAAGATGTTTTTCTTAGCGTGCTGTTACAAGTCAAATACATAATATCAACATTATTATTCAAACGTAAATACATTTATGTTTTAATATAATTAATTTTGGACTTGTTCAGAATTCAATATAGCATAGTTAACTTGTTTTCTAATGGTTAAACCCAATACGGTTTAGTTAGTAACTTGTGCATGATAAAATCTTGGGGAGACACAATCCAAAGTGTGCTAACTTCGTGATATATTGTACATGCATATACTTCATTAGACATTTGTTTTCTATAAAAGTAGAGTAATAGTGACTCTCGAAAATAAAAAATGCTATTTAAGTGTTTGCAGTAATCCCTTCAAGCTGTCCAACGATGATCTTTACAGTTACACCACAATCTTATAATACCCAACTCTCAACTTAGTATTGTTGCTTCATGTAATAGCTTCTGTTTAAAGTTTACTTTGGTTTGTTTTGTTTTTTGGAGCTAAAAGATTATGAGACTGGCTTACTATCACTGGTAAGAGTAAAAAGAGTATACAATATAATTGAATGTATTGATTGCACCATTAGAAATAGTTAGCTCTGAAGATGTCTCAAGTGTAGTGTAGCCTTAAACTGCGAAAGAGTTAGCTCTGTGGGACTCTATTTATTGTACCAAAATTGCTAATTACTATTCTAATGTATACCCACCCTTCCAAACATGGTATGTAATTTGTAGAAGTTGATCCACAGTTTCTAGCGGAATCACCAACAGTATTACTTGAAAAACAAGAAACTCCTTCTGTAGTATCTACAAAAATTGTAACATACATTTCACCTTATTTCCCCAACTTAAGCAACAAATTCCTGCTGTAAACTAAGAAGGAACTGGTCACTAAATTAAGATATTCTCCTTAATAAATTGGAGTCAAAGGAAAACTTAGATAGTTTTTGTTTGCTATGCTGGCAAGTTTTGGATATAAGAGAAAGTGTAGTTCTTTATTGAGCAAGAACTAAACTTGGATGTAATCTTCATTATAAAGAGTGTTTCACTTAATTTATTGCTTTCTCTATAAAGTCATGATACATGATAGAGTATTCAAAAATGCTATTATTTAATCTCTAAATTAGTTTTTAATTTATGGCTTTATCAAGATTTCTCAAGTCATTATGCCAAACTTAAAATAATGCCATAATATAAAACAATGATATTATACTGCATTACTTTGCAATAAAAACTGATAACAGGTTAAGTATATTTTCCAAAAAGTATTTAAATATATATTTTTATACTTGTCTAGCATTTATTATAAAAACATTAGCAAGGAAAAAAGCAGTATCTAAATTTCTAAATTTTTATCTTACTATATGATGCCATGCATTGAGCACGATGTGTTGGGCAAGTTCCATTGAAGCAATAGCCAGTGTCTGATGCACATGGAATGCCATTCATTCTGAAGACATCTGGTGGGCACTCATTAGAGGATCCTGAACAGAACTCACTGATATCACAGTCTCCACTGCTAGCACGACATGCTGAGCCACTCTCACGTATCTGGCATGTGCTAATATTGCAGCACTTCCCTTGAGCACATTCAGCCCCAGCTGTGAGTTGACAGGTTGTAGCATTACAACAAAGATTGGTACAAAAACCAGGTTCTCCACAGTCGCAAGCCTCATTGTCTTCTACTATTCCATTCCCACATCGAGGTCCAGCCTGGGATGCTGTAGGGACATTGAGTAGACATGTTAGCTGGTCTGTTATCATACTAAGATCTGAGGCACTGCAGTTAGTGAAACGAGTAGGAGGAGTTGAGGAGAATGTGGTAGCCATGATGCAGACAGGATCAGGGCAGCTACAAACTCTACCTATAATATAATGTATATAAGTATGAATACACACAATATTTATGCATATTACAATGTACATTTATAAGCTAGCTAGAAAATGTTTTTATAAGAAAAATACTTCATGCAATAGTATATTATTTATAAAAATTTGTCATTAAATTTATTAATTCTTATTAATGACAAAAAACAAGATAATAAAAATAAATGTATAATTGTTAATTTAATTATCGAGTAAGCGAAGCGAGCAAGATACTACTAGTATTGGATATGCAAAATCAGGTATATGTTATATATAATATAATGTGTGTGTATGGATGGATGGTATGTATGCCCGGAACATGGGTGCCATTTTCTCCTAAAAACATGGCTTTTCAGGCTTAATCCCAATTTCTTCTGATACTACAGCATTAACCAAGTCTTACTTTAACCTTAAGTTCCAAATTGTGAGGGAATTCCTGCAAAAACACTTGTTGTTTTAAGTCTCAAAAAGTTTCTGCAACTGGTTACTGTGGCATTGAAAACCCTTTACCAGATGTAATTTCAAAACTTTGTTGTTTTGGGGGCTGCTAAATGCTGCTCGTTGGTTGTTAAGAGCCACTGCATAGTTGGAATGGCTTTCAATACTATGGAAACTACCATTACTTGGGGGAAGCTTATTTTAATAAAATTAACTCTGCCTATTTTTTGTAGAGCTGAAAGCTTGTTCAAGAGTTGCTGGCTATTGAAGTAGTCAGAATGGCATAAGATTGATACTACAGAAGTTACCACTACTCAGATTAGAGAGTAATCCTGTATTTGTTGCTAAAACTAATGGTCAACTGCTATTATATTGCTATGCATGAACTAAGCTAAAATATAAATAGTGTAGTAAAAATATTGCAGTTTTATGCTACATAATTCAGCTGGCTCGCTCAATATTTGTGCTCAAGCACACCACTAGTACCATCCATGATATTATTACTAAAAGCTAAAATATAATTAACACATGACAATCTTGTTGAAGTCTTTCTTATGGGTGGCAATAAGTTAAAACTTGGCTAATTTCCAAATAATAATAAATGCTTACGCAAATACTGCTACATTATGTATCAGCCAGGTTTCAATGGCTCACCTCCTTCGTCATAGTGGTTCATGTTGAAATTGTGTCCCATTTCGTGTGTAGCAACAGCTACGACAGAGGCAAGTGGCAAACCACCATCTTGAGTCAACTGCACTGAATCTGCTCTGCACATTGTTCCAAGAAAGGCCAGACCAACAGTAGCACCAATTAAATCGGTCCCTCTATGCATAAAAAAGTTTCAACAAATTCATTCAATCTGCTTACTTATGACACTGCAAAAATATATAAAAGATTAAGAAAACAACTGTAATAATATTATGACTTTCTTATGGTTTCATATCTAGAGTGTAGAATTTTATGGGAAAAGAAACAGGCACATGGACTCTCAGAATTGTTAATGTGGAGTGAAAAAAAAAAAAATTTTAGACAATTCAATAAAAGCTTGTATGTTACTTGATAGAATTAACATAGAAGTATCTAGACTATGATGAAATTTCAAAACTAATAGCTAACATTTTAAGATTATCCAATAAGACACCTTCCCATTCCGTAACACTTAGTCTGGAGAGATAGAAGTAATAACAGGATTATTTTTCTCTTTTTTAATAACCAATGCAAAAATCTAAGCCCTGTCAGAAGTTAAAACACCAGGTTAGTTTTGATTACATATATATTTCGCGTTAAAACAGTGCTATTTATTATTAATTCAGCCAAGAATGACAAAATTATTACAATCATACAATAATAATAACTAGCATCATAGCTAGGTAGAGAATTTTCTAAACTTCCTTTAGAACTGGCAGTGATTCCTACAAATTCAGTAACTACTTGCAACCAAAGGGAGGACAAACGTTATTTTTAGGAATGGTCAACTATTAAGAGATATTTGCATTTATCTTAAAAGCTGTTCATTACGACAAAAGCCTCTGTTGGATGTGCACCAGGATGGATTCAAGAATATTGTGAGTGTCACAACCAAATCAGGATGACTGGGAACTACGCTAATGCAAATCAATATGTAATTTGTGCAAGTCGATGTGCAACTTGTGCAATTAAATGGTAGAGGTTAATGTTATCTTCATATAAGAAGCTAAACATTCGAGAGACATTTACCTCACTAGAAGTTTGGACAGAAAATTCCAATTCTTCCAGCACCACCGAGAAAGAAAAAAAAAGCAAACTGCTGCATGCAGCAAACAAATTATTTGTTCACTTGTTGCGGAGTGACGATAGAGGACATTGCAAACATAAGTTTACGAACATACGGCAAAAATATAACTAGCTTTATCTGAATAAGTTTTAAAAAAAGATTCTGGACCATTAAAAGGACTTAAATGTCCAGTATGACATTTTGATATCCCTAATTCTATGTTTGGAAGATTGCAGTTTGAAATCTGCTGTTGTGTGACAGAATGACTGACAGAGAGACTCATTGAGTTATGTAACCCTCTCACACGTGTGCACTGGGGGAGTAACTATAAAAATACCCGGAAAAAAATTATAAACCAGTGCTGACTTACGTCAATAGCATAATGTTGTCTCTTGGAATATTCCCCAACCCATTATTAGCATTAGCATAGTCCCTAAAAGAATCCAAGAGAATAGAAGCAGTTGAAGACACAGAAAACTGATTTCCAGCTGTGAATGTGACAACCATAGTGAGCACAACTCTGATACCAAATCCTCTGATGTAGAGCTATAGTACATACATAGAGTTATGTATAAGGTTACGAATTGCGTTAAAAATGGAGTTGTAATACACAATCAGCCTGGTAGTTGAAAACCACATTATTTGACTCTTCCCTTTACTTCAGTAAAATCTATTTATTATGTACTGAACGGAGCCTAAACCTTTTGCCATATAGGAAATGTATTAAGTGTGGTTTAAGTCTATATTTTCCCATATCACCTGTGTTCAGAGTTATCACATTGGATTATTAAGTTCCCCAAGATTATACAAGTGTTTATTGCACAAGAATTTTTTACTATGGTATTCACACATAAGCAGTACATAATAAATTTCTTATTCATTGTGGATAGTGCAGAATATCACTTATCTGATTGGCTTAGTATTTACGCTCATACCTGCAGCACTCACATAAATACTCAGCTCACAGACTTGTGATATTCTCTTGTATCAAATGAATAATATCATAGTGCATTACAATTGGTTATTATAAATAATAATTATTTTCTTAGTCGCTCACTTTGCCAACAATACCATATTTTTTACTTAAATTTGAAGGGGAATGCATCACAATGTGTATACTGTATAGTATTCAGTTTCACTCTTTTAACTTTGTATAAATTGAATAGTCAGTAACAGTAAGCTGATAACTTACATTGTTCATTCCATTTGTTACTGCAAGAGTTCTTTGCACCGTGGCTGTTGCATTACGACCAAATGCTACATACTGAATGCCAAAGAAAATATATAATTATAATTTGATTGTTGTATTATAATTGGACCTTCTTACTTGTGCATCATCATTCACAGCTACCAACTCCACGTAATATGTAGATGCTTGTCTGCGGACCTATAACAATATTAGTAAATGAATTATTATTCAATAGCTACATAAGTCCAAACATACCCTTCGATGAATTGTCGTTTCAACTGGCACTGCTTGTTTTGGTGATTTGCAGCCTAAAATAATATTAATAGACCAATGAATTAGTATAATGATGTGCAATGTTGTGTGACCATCATATAAACTGCGCTAATTACTTCATGGAATGTTTCTATGAACCATTTGTTTTGTTAGAAAACTCAAATATAGTTATATACATGTCGTTGAGGATCATTCATTATCTCATTGCACCATCACATACATTAATAGAGTCGTGCCCTTGTATTTATATTTCACTATTTTAGCTGATATTGAAGATAACTAGACAGCAATTAGTCTCTGAGTTTCATAATAATGCTGTTTAATGATTTGAGCAGCATAACTTTTATCCAAATATTCATAAATTTTATAACACATGTGCTATGTGCTAATCCACAAATGTATATGTACATATCATTTGTGCACCACTGTTGGACTTGCCACTATTTTTTTTATTACTAAGCTCTGATTTTCTTTATATAACTCTTTAGTATTTTCCTCAACAGTGGTGGCTCCAAAGGCATGTGTTCGTGGTTTAAAAGTATTCATGAGATTAACTATCTCGTTAAATTGAGCCCCAAAGTTACGGAGTTATGGGGAGGCTCCAGCTCCCTGAGCCCTCCCCCCTTCCTACGCCACTGCACAAAGCTCCCCAAGCTAATGATGTGTGAGACTGCTGTCTTACCAAGTTTTCTTTGTTTAGTAGAATATTCAGACTGCTTGTAAAAGGCATGGCTTTGGCTCATCTAAAATTGAAGGAGATTGCTATTGTTTGCATGATCATACAGTTAAGAATTAACTAACACTTGTTTCAGTTTTGCTTAAAGGTTCCAAATGAAAATAACTTTCTTTGTCCTTTGAGTCTCCAAACTCCATCCTGTTATGACCATTCTATTATGACCATCAACTATAAAGATTGTCAAGATACTTACTGAAGTCCATGGCATGCAGTCATACTAGCAGTCCATTCAAGATGATCCTTTACTGTTCCAGTGTAATAGCAATTAGGGTATTCATTCTAAAAAAATTTAAATATATAAAACATTGATGATTGATTCTTTGCAGCTTTTTGCAATACTGTACTGGTAGCTATGGTTTACTGATAGTTTTGTCCACATTAATTAATTAATAAAAACTCTGAAACTATAAAGCAGAACTTAGCTACATGAGCAGGAAAAAATGATTTGCTCACATGATTACGATGTGACAATTGGAGGTTTCACCTATTAAAACTTACAATATCACACAGCAAAAAGCTTTTTCTGGAAAACTAAATTGAAACAATTAATTCTAGCACAGTGAAGGGACTTAAATTGTCCACTACAACATTTTGTGCATCCTTCAATTTTTGGGAAGTTTGAGACCTAATATTGTGTGACAGAGTGACTGACAGACAGACAAACTGGGCACTATATCCCTCTCATGCATGTATGAAACAACAGGATGCAAATATAAAAATGAATGAAACTAATTTGACTATTTTTTGAGTATGTTAAAAACTGTAATTTCTCCTTAATTAAGGAAACAAAATAGGAATATTCAATCAGGTAGACTTCATTCAAACTTTCAACAATGTTGAAGCATATATCACCATTCAGTTTACATATTATACAAAATCAATTTTTGGAACTATAAGACAAATTATTCTATAATGCAATATTTTCATATTCATAATGCAAGAATAAAATAGTACTTAAAATAATTGTCAAAATATATAATTCTTAACTGTGCTACTATTATTTATAGATGACTGCTGTAATGCAATTGAAAATACATTACTTATTTTCTCAGAAGTACTGTAGCCAGTTTACTCTTGCTAGACGTGATTGTAATTTATACCACTAGGAAACAACTATCGGTGGCTTCTTTAGTTTATATGACAATTGGTTTCACCCTCACCTTGTCTATAATCTTGTTGTTGTTCTCATCAATCAATATCGATATGAAATTTCTGGAATTGAAGTTTCTGCAAAAGAGGAAATGGAAATATGACACATTCAACTACACAGAAGATGGAAAGAGAAGTCTTAATTGTAACTATAATCAAATGGGAATAGATTGCAGGACTAACATAAACCAGCTACAGATCATGCCGTATTTTCTTCAGGAAATGGTGTGGTTCAAGAAATTTCTGAGTCTATTCATAAGCAATTTATTACCATTGTGTCGCTATACTTTATAGTGCATGTCCAAGTATGACAGGCTAGAATACCTAATAGCATCTTACTTAAAGTTATGTGGAAGAGGCAATTGTATAGCTGAACATATGTGCTCCAATGAATTAATATGCATAAATACCACATTATACGAAGGAAAAATATGCTGTACTTGAACAATGCATGCAATGCATTAAAGGGAGACTGCAGTGGTTAAATTTTATTTTGACCTGTCAAAAATTTGATTTTTTCTGTCATCAGTTTCTTCAAGATTTGAACTTAAGTTTTGTTTCAGAAATGTTACTTCCTGAAGTAGGTGTGGTTTTTGTGATGGCATGGTGAGAACTGCTCTATGGTCATTTCTAAGTTGTTCATGATCTGATATAGCCAGCTCTCTATAGCATCATAGGTGAGTCCAATTATAGTGAAACCAGTCGCTCATAATCCTGCTTCTATTGCCATTCAAGAAAGCACTAACTCTAGTGAGAAGTTGGAGTCATACCTCTATGAACCAGTTGCAAGTCACAATCAATTCTCAAATGACACTTCTGAGGATGATAATATTTCTCAGAACAATGAGAAACTGGTGCAAAACATGATCTGTCTAGCTAGTCTAACACAGCCATATTTCTTGCTATGAGCAGCAGCATAAAACTAAATTCTACCATTCCTGTGTGCAGGTGTCAATGCGTTTTTTGTGAAATTATGTCCACTGCTCAGGATTGTATATGCTCCCAGGAAGTCCCACCAGTAATCAAAAGAATAAGCACAAGTGATTGAGAATCGTCTTGTTCATCCTGTTTGTCAAAGTGTATGGGCCAGGGACAGCGGTTTCCAAGTACAGGTAATTATTATGGTGCTGGTGAAATGTCACATGTTAATTTAAATAGAACAACATGAATATAATGTTGTACATGTTATTGTCATTGGAAATACTCCTTCAATTTTGCAGGCACGATCACTGTTTTACACAAACAGCTCCAGCATCATCTTGTCAGTTTGTGATAGGCCATGAATCTATACAGCCTAGCTATCAAACAATTCAAAAACGTCTGTATTTCAATCATGTTGCTATAGTGTATTTGTTCCTTAGACTGAATAGATAGCACTTTACCAGCACCATATCATATCTTTTAGGGAGCCCCTATAAGCTTAGGAAAACAGGATGAAAACCTTCATGTTCAGCAATAATGGTTGGTTCTCAATCATTATTTATGCTTATTCTGTTGATTACTGACAGGATTTCCTGGCAGTAAATAGCTACATATCATTGCTTCATACTCAAAAAACACTATCTCTTAGGGAGCCCCTATAAGCTTAGGAAAACAGGATGAAAACCTTCATGTTCAGCAATAATGGCTGGTTCTCAATCATTTATGCTTATTCTGTTGATTACTGACAGGATTTCCTGGCAGTAAATAGCTACATTTCTGAGCAGTGAATAATTTCACAATAGCCCACACTGACCCTGCATCAGGAATGACAGAATTTAGTTTCATGGTGTACTTAGCAGGAATTGACTTTGCTAAACTAGCTAAAAAGTTCTGTTTCTGTACCTGGCTGTGCTGAACTAGCTAAAAACATGGTCGCATTTCTGTACCAGTTTCTGTTTGTTGTTATGAGTTTCTCATCGCCCAGAGCATCATCAGTATCCTGTGATTTGCAACTGGTTCATAAACGAATGGCTCTGATTCCCCACTAGAATTCATGCCTTCTGACTGCATCAGATGCAGAATATGATAAGCTCAAGTCACTATCATTGAACTCATTGCTAGTGTGCTGGCCATATCACATCATGAAAACTAAAAATTTAAAGGCTGACACTATAACTGACCCAATCATCAAGATATCTCACAAACTATACTGACTTCAAACAACACTTCAGGAAGCAGGAAGCAAGTAAATAGGGCCAAATATCAAGTCCAAAGATTAAAGAAACTAATGACAGGATAAATCTCAACTGTTTTTGTAACTTGTGGACACCATAAACTATACCATCAACACAAGAAAAAGAAAAATTTAAACTACTGCAGTTACCCTTTGAACTAATATTAATCGTTTCCTGTTCTATTTCTTGTAACCTGTCTTAAGAAGGAAGCTCAGTACTACTTTCTTTGTAACTTTGTTATGTGGGAAGACATTGCAGTGCATCCTTCATTTTGTGTTCTATACTCGTCACATTGAAAAAGAAAAAATTAAACTACTGCAGTGACCCTTCAAACTAATTAATCGTTTCCTGCTCTACTTCTTGTAGTTTCTTTGTAACTTTCAACACAAGAAAAAGAAAAATTTAAACTACTGCAGTCACCCTTTAAACTAATATTAATCGTTTCCTGTTCTATTTCTTGTAACCTGTCTTAAGAAGGAAGCTCAGTACTACTTTCTTTGTAACTTTGTTATGTGGGAAGACATTGCAGTGCATCCTTCCTTTTGTGTTCTATACTCGTCACATTGAAAAAGAAAAAATTAAACTACTGCAGTGACCCTTCAAACTAATTAATCGTTTCCTGCTCTACTTCTTGTAGTTTCTTTGTAACTTTCAACACAAGAAAAAGAAAAATTTAAACTACTGCAGTCACCCTTTAAACTAATATTAATCGTTTCCTGTTCTATTTCTTGTAACCGTGTTCTATACTCGTCACATTGAGCTTCATGTCACTTTTGTGTATTTCCTGTTTACACTTTGTCGTATAACTTAATCACTTACTGTAATACACTACTCATGCCCATAAAGTGCACATTACCAGTCTTTAGGTGGACTACAAATTAAGAAATTTTGAATATCGCAATAAATTTGCTAGAAAGGGTATCCATTGTACGGAAGGCATCATAATAGCACCTTAGCAACTAATAGTTATGTCCATACCTTTGTAAAGTCCTTTTAACATGTACATAGTTCGTAGACACAATCATTCCTTCCAGCATTTACTACTTGAGAATAATAGCCTTTACCAGTGGCTAAGCCATTATTCACATTAATGTGGGGATTATACTAGAGCGGGGAGGAGGGGTGCATGGTTATTTGGCCTCTATGATTTCTTCACGTAAAGGAAAAGTAAAAAAACAATATCTCCACAAACTTCCTGTTTAAGGGCTCAATGTGTATGACTAGTCTGAATCCATGTTCTGTGTTCTGCCCCTGTGTTTATTTTCACTACCTCATCATGTCCTCATCTAGCCTCTCTTCCCTTGAGCAAGCACATTTCATAGAAAGATTCCCTAGAATATTGTTCACATTATTTATATATGAATTAAATTTGTTGTAACTATAATTATTTAAAAACATTTTTGAGAGATAGCTGCATTGGGGCAAGAGAGGCTTTTCGTTTGGGTACTTATACATGCACAAAATAATACATAAGTTGACCTTAAACTAAGTTTGTAAATTTTATACAAACTTCTATCACTCACTGAACATTTAATTTTTCACCAACATAATCATAAATTCACCTTTTTATTTTACTAACTTCCCAAACACTTTAATTAAATTAAGTAAGTCTAGTCTTTTATTAAGAAAAATAATTCATTCAAATGCTACTGACAATTGAATAGCTCCTTAGCTTAGTCCTGGGTATTATTGATAGCATAATATTATTATATTATTATTCTCATTACTGGTTCCTAAAATGTCATATAATGTAAATTGTATATTCTAGGGTGAAAGTGTAAAACATTAAACTACTTACTCGTTCAGTTGGAACTCCAGGCTATATGATCCGTTTGAAGTAGATATGTCAACAGTTATTTGGGGAGGATAAGGCTACATATATTTCAAAAGTCTTAACAATATTATTCTTTCAGCGAATCTTGTACTCACTTCTGGATTTCCCATTGTTGATACTGAAGGATATACTGCCTCATAATTAACAATGGTTTCTGGAAATAAAAGTTAACAATAAATTAGATTTGTATTCTATATACATTACTGTTTTCCAAACCTTGGCTTGCTTTAATACTTGTAAATGGTTCTCCTCTAAAAGTGATTGCAGCGCCTATATTTAGCAGAAGTAGAATAGCCAACATTTCAACTCTATCCATATTAGACCGCGGCGCAGTATCCACCGCCAAAATCGCTCTCTCAGACAAGGTATCACCAGCTCTTAAACAGCAACCTCCAGGATTTTTGCTCGAGTTTGTTAGCTTTTATTGTCGTACAACTCAGCCAGCGCATGGTCTCCCGTAGCCAGCCCCTTTACCGTACCGCAATGAGTGGACCGGAAATGGTACTTCCACCCGACTAAACTTTCGTCCACACTTCATCTTCTTAGTTTTTATTCTATTGATGACTTCATCAAATCTTAATTCCTACCACTGCTACACGTTAAGGGTGCCCGCACACCGCCTACTATTGTTCTCCACTACAACACAAGGACAAAGTACCTGCCAAAGGAGCCGCTCACTAATTTTAGAGCGATTATGAAGAAAATATCGGGGCCTGGCTATAAAACTTTGAGGCAATTTTTTGGAGCGGTGCGGTAAGTTGGAGCTCCGCAATTAGGTGCACTACTAGCCGAGCCGATACTCTACTGCAAGACAACGAGTTCTTATTCATTTCAATATTACTTTATGATATATTCGCAATTTTTTCTATTTATAAGATATTGAAAAATTCTCGTTGTGGTGCAGTTCATTTTTTTTTGGTTTACCCGTGTATAAAATTTTTGTGTCGTTCTCATTACTAGATTCCAAGAAAAACTCATACAAAATTTGGAACTTTAATTCCACTCGCAATTCTTAAGAAATAGTCCCACCCCCATATCTCGTACTACGAGTACGCGAGCAATTTTTTTTTCAATTAGCTTGTATTGGTTCTAAAAGAGCCTGCCTATATCAAGAGTAAACAAACATCAATACAATAATAACAAAGAGTCAGAAGAGAGAGCAGTTTATTGGAGATAGCCAGAGGTGAAGGTATTAGATCTGCGCAGCTTGGGAAGTCTCTTCGCTCCGCAGAAATCGATCGTGGTGGATCCATCCACTTGAGTTCAGGTGCGCAGAGTCGGGAGAACGGCTACTGGAGGAGAGGCAGCCTGGTGCACCTTGCCGCGTGAGCTCAGACGACATATGGAAAGTTGCTGTAAACGAATATGAGACAACAAGAAGCTAAACTAAAACACCACAACTTCGCAAAGTATACTGCTGCTACTACTGCGCGATTGTTTCTGCTCGCGTATTATCGAATGGTGGGGTATTGGCGGAAAATAAATTAATGTCCGGATCTAAAGGAGGTGCGCGTTACTATGTTCGGGCATCCTTAATGATATAAATGCGATGCTAGCGACCACATTTTACCCAACAGACTATGGGGTAAAAACTGAGCAACAAAGGATTACCTTGCTTTGATAATTTGGCGAGTTCCCTCGTACGCGCAGACAGACCTTAACGAATCTGCTGCGAGGGGACAGGGTCTGGTGACCCACTGCAGCACTGAGCACTACTATTAGATCATGCATAATTGTAGCTAAATAAGAAATGGAATATATCCATGTTTCATTGAGAACATTTCTTTCAAGTAGCTAATTAGAAACAATCTCAAGATATTTATTGCCATTCCTACCCCAAGCTTCCATGCATTGAGCACAAGGTATTGGACAAGATCCATTATAACAGTATCCAGTCTTCTCTGATGCACATGGACTGATAATGAATCTCAGAAGCAAAGCCCAGAGGGAGAAGACGGTTATTAAGCGATGATGAAGTTGCCATGGTTTAACTATTTTATACCACAGTTACATTTTTGAACAGAGCAAAAGACCTAATAAAAAGAGCAGATATTGTTGTTTTGAGGGGGGAAATGTGCTAAGTTAATGCAGCGAGGGTCCTTCCAAAACACCTACAAAACAAGATAAGTGAATTTAATTCCCTTTCCGCCCACCTTCACAACAAAAATTGTGTAAATTGATTAGCGACGTTCACTGGGCTAGACTTTATACTGAAAAAAATAATTGTCTGTGTCGGTTCTTTACAGGGGGATGAGTAACCGCTCGAGAATGAAAATTTGGTACAAGTAAAAAAAAACTAGATTTCGTTCGTAGCTAAAAAAATGATACATCACTTTATACTATAATTATTTGTGCATCTTACACTATTTTGTCGACAAAAACAATTATTCTGTGTGCACTTTAAACATAGTACAAATTTTTTTTTCCCCAAGCGATTGAGTTGGGCGGAATAACACAGGGGAATAACATTTTTAATCTATATATGTTGCCACAGCAACTACGGTGTAAGTAATAGTTAACTCGTGGACGGAGGGATTGTCGTTGATAACAGCTTCTATCCCAACGACGATGCCTGAGAGTGAGGAGCAGTTATCGGACGATAATCGTGACGTTGCCATGGGTTAACTATTTTATACCACAGTTTCACTACTATTTTCACTAATTCAATGACGAGCCAGTATTTTTGTTAGGAAATAATGGAATTTTAATGGGGACACCGTTATCCACCGGCATACAAATGTAACTTTAGTTCCTACTGCTTCCTCTTGTTCTTCTGATGTAGTAATTCCATCTTTCTCATATCTATTAAAGCTGCCACCGATGGCAGCCATCGAGGGAGCAATTACCAACCATACTATGAGAGCTATTTCTGCTCTATGTTGTTTGGTAAAAGGTCTGCCCCCCCCCCCCCCCCCCCCCCCCCCCCCCCAAGAGACTTGACTACTTCCCCCTACTCAATTTTGAATTATAGTGGCATGGCAAGTTTGTTAGAACAAATGTCATCAATATCACCATCACAAATGCATTGTGCAGGAATCTCAGTGGTTTCTGGCTGAACTGAGGGGTTGTTAGGTTCTCCATTGCCAAGTTGGAGCAGCCATGCAGCAAAAACACCTTCATTAGGGAGTGTGAGGCACAGAGTCAAACCTTTTAAAAAGTTAATAGCAACTTATATAATCTCTGTAGACTAGGAAGAAAGATAGAATTACCCAACAGATTCCTCCATTCCTTGTGTAGTGAAACAGTCACTACATTATTAGAACTTGAACTATTACACTGTGTTATATTATTATTATTTCTAATTAGGTTTACCTGTTTATATTTTACATTATGGTTTTGTTTCTCTGTGTATTTTCCCATGTTTATTTTATGTTTAACCACTCTTATCCTATTTCTAATTATATTCAAACATTGTGTTCATTTACATTTGTGTCCATTTATTCAAATATCTTCTTCCCATCTTGTATTACATTCCCTCATCCTTACCTCTAGTTATATACACCAGTTTTTCCTCATACCATTTCAGTTGTTGTGTTTTCTGAGCAACGCGCGTGCACTGTTAAGTGGTTGTGCTTAAAAAAACACGCGCACACAATCCCGCCTACAACCGCGAAAATTATAGTTGGCGATCTAGTGGCTTTTTGCGTAATCAAAGCAGAGGCTCGTGGCCTGTATTTAATTGTGGTTGGTATGGCTAGCAGAGCAGGCACAAAGAGGAAGCAGCAGCTTTCTGCAGCAAGGCAGAAGAAAAGATGCTACTCCAGTAGAGGTACCTATAGCAAAACATGATAACATTGACATTTGAACATCATACTTACAGATACAATCTGTCAACAGTCATGTTTTGAATAATTCTAAATATATATGTGACAGGCACAGGTAGAAATCAAATTTTATGTACACCCCATCAAAAATGTGATTTTTGCCAAAATGTAAAATGTTATGTTAGTACTTCATTTTAAGTTCATCATACTAGTAACAGTACAAAAAGTTAGCATTCCAGACATGATAATAGTGAGTGTGGTACATACGACAATAGAAATGTGTATGATTGTGAGTAGAAAAAGAATTGATGAATGTTAGAGCCAAACAGAAGTCAAAAATGAGTAGGAAAGTTAATTCTGATGAAAAATAGGGCATCCTGCACGTGTCGTATGACCTTGCGACTGCTTTGCAGGATTCTTGTGCCCCCTGCCATCACATCCAGGTGTTGAACATTTAGACTTCTTTCGGGTTTTTGGTGCTTGATTTCCAGAGCTAGATTTTTAATTTCCAGAGAAAGGTTCTGGTATCACAACATCTCGAGAAAGATAAAGTGGCCAACGATCAGGAGACACCCACCTGGAATACATGGTCTGCATATGATTCATCTTCTGCTCAGAGAGGTTTGATCTTCTTTCATAATAGTTGTGAAGAGAATCAATAGATATACGCATCCCATGGTTGATGATAACATTGGTACTCTCCAATCCAATAGCTTCGTTCCAACATGATCTCCTCACCAACACTCTCAAATCTCTGTTGTAGTTGAAGAATCGCATGTCTTGGAGCTTTCTGATTCCTGATACTTCTCCATATTTGTCTTGGAGTTGTTGTTTCCAGCAGAAAATTCCATTCCCATCTTCAATAATTGTTGTTGCATGTTGAGAATAAACAGACTTCAATTCATCTATGGTGAAGACATCTGTTATAGGAATGGGCAATGGATGAAAATAGGCGATCAGGAGAAAACTTCGTGTGGCCAGGAACAAGAAAAGCTAGCCTGATGATATAGTCTACTTTTCCTTGCTTTACCATTTCATGACACCACGCAAACATGTACCGGTTCTTGTTTGTACTACATGCATTATCCATGAAGATGCAAACCGCTAAATCCATGGGTATGCCAGTTGCACTTGCTTGATGTAGGCATGTAATAGAGAAATAGTGTGATCTGTATTCTTAGGAGTGATTTGTTCATCGAAGATGAATACATGCTTGCTGTCCGATCGATAGTCAACAATTCCAAATACTTCATGAGAAACGTTTTGCATGTTGTAGGAAAGGCCACTTTCACCCCAATGGGGGATTAACTTTGCTTGCTGATAGTCACAGCTAAGGACTAAAATGAATTCCTCCATAAGCATACTAAGATCATCAACTTCACTTCTTGAAATACTACTTCTTACTTCCAGCAGTCGTATTTTGTTCCACTTGTCTTTACAAGCAAGGGTACAATGTCGATAATGCACTCTACCCTCTTTAGCATCTTCTTTGTGGCTCTTCAATTCATCTTCTAAACCAACAAGCTCAGCTTGCAAGGTTAACAGCTCAGATGAATCAGCATTACCTGACTGAGTTTTCCGATTTATTGTAGCACGGATACGACTTATTTTTTCTTGAAATTCTTTGCAGTGATCACAATAATCAGTCATCGATGGACATAATGCCCACATTGGACGATCCTCCCCAATAGCCATTTTCTTGCTGTCGTTCCACTGATCGTAGTTTCACCAATTTGTTTCTGTACTCTGTTGAACTGCTCAACAAGTGAACTTTTTTCTTTTTCTTCAAACCCCTTTTCACCTCTCCTGGGAGGATCAATACGAGTAAACTGTGGTAAAAAGAAGTACTGGGCTGAGTAACTTCCAACACATCGTCCGTTTGGTTGACTGTTATTGTCAACGAACTTCAGGAATGCTTCTTTCTTTAGTATGATTAGATGATTTACCACAGAGACCATGACGGTAATGTGGATACTTGACAAGTACCTCCGAATCATTATTTAGTAACTTCCAATATTGCTTAAAACTGCAATCAATTCCCTCACTAGCCAGTACCCACTTCTCTAAGCGTTGCTTTACAACCTCCTTTTTCGTCAACCTAACAATCGGAAACTATAAAAGACTGCACTTAATCTTGCGCTGATGTACCAGCCTCTCGGAATGGATATTGATATGTTCAAGAATACAGGAGTGGCAGTAGACATAATTACCTTGAGCATCAAAGAGATTGTCTCTGACCCACTTATTTTGTTCCACCAAATTACGATACGGCTGGCAATGGCTTATTTTAGGCAGAGGATAACAACGTTTACATTTTAAAAGAACATTAGGAGAATGCATTCCAAGGTTATTGTAAACTTTAGACAAGTTTGCTAAAATAGGAGGACATACTACACACTGTTTCTTTTGCTTCTTTGAATGAACAGTGATGTCACTGCTGCTTTGATCGGAAATACCTCGATCCAGGGATGGGCGCAGTCTATACGAACATCTATAAAAATAGATAATAGATAGTGTTAAGAGGGGGAAGCCATTTCACTTGCACAAATGAGTAGACACTAACTTCACTAATTGGGGGGATTTAATTAGAATAGTAGTTCTACAAACCAACCTTGCTTTTCCAGATAAGAAGTTGGATACATAGCTCCTTCTACGACGTTTCCGTACTGGAGTTGCTTTGGAAGGTACAGGTTCTTCATCTTCTTCAGCTGCCTCAGCGCAGGTCCGTCTGTACCCCCCAGCGCAGGTCCGTCTGTGCCCCCCTGCTCAGGTCCGTCTGTGCCCCTCAGCGCAGGTTAGTCTGTGCCCCTCAGCGCAGGCCCGTCTGTGCCCCTCAGCGCAGGTCCGTCTGTGCCCCTCAGTGCAGGTTCGTCTGTGCCTTCTGGCTTATGTCCATCTGTACCAGCACAAGCAGTTTCCAGCACTGACTTATTCCTGGGCTGACTGATAGTGAGTATAGCACCACCATCTGCAAGTTTCATGTTCCTGAGGCAAAGCCGGCTAGTTTTTCCGGACTCCACCAGAAAATTATTGGAGTTGACATTGAAAGTATAAGCTATAATAAGATTATTCATTAT
>WLWD01000916.1_pt1 | contig 150775 bp, 109 predicted proteins | sample 6712731 | NCBI WGS metagenome assembly WLWD01 (sample SAMN12718690, study PRJNA576275) | sponge metagenome | isolation source: marine sponge | host: Mycale hentscheli | place: New Zealand: South Island, Marlborough, Capsize Point | collected 2014-11-01
CCCCTCCATATCCACCACTCCCCCTTCATATCATCATCCACCACTCCCCCTTCATATCATCACCACTCCCCCTCCATATCCACCACTCCCCCTCCATATCATCCACCACTCCTCCTCCATATCCACCACCTGGCTTGCAAGACTTGATTGGTTTAACCACAAAATCAATTAATAATAGGCATCTATACATTTGTTTATTATCCAGAGAAGAGAGCGAGAGATACTATTAGTGTGGATAATGCAAAATAATATTTATGAACATTTAACACAAATAATAATAATAATAATAGTAAAATAAACAACAGAAAAACAATAAAACAAAAGTGCTATAACAAATTCTGTTTGTGGGATACTAGCCACAGAGACACTAGCCACAGAGACACTAGCCACAGAGACACTAGCCACACTTTCATTGTTCTCATTCACTAAAAGACAGTTAGAATACAAGTGAATCACCAGTATAAAATAACAAAATACTCCTCTTACCTGAACCAACGTCTCCAAGGACAATGTAGGAGAATGACAACAGATAGATGCTGAGAATTTTGAACATATTTAATAGCATAACTGTATACCAACTGCAACTGTCTCAACTAGTGTATTGTTAGATCTCTACTCAGCAATCATGTGAGAGAGCTAGACACATACAACCACAAGGACCTCAAGATCCTCCCATTTGTGATTAGCCATTGAAGAGAAGCCATAAACTGAAATATTAGCCCAGTTGGCTGGTTTATTGCATCATCATCCTCTTGTCTTGATAAGTCCCATTTTCTTGACACAGGGATCCACTGAAAATGTACATGGAGGTTACATCAACTGCTGATTTTGTTACATATCATCCACTACTCCCCCTCCATATCATCATCCACTCCCCCTCCATATCGGCATCCACTCCCCCTCCATATCCACCACTCCCCCTCCATATCCACCACTCCCCCTCCATATCATCATCCACTCCCCCTCCATGTCATCCACCACTCCCCCTCCATATCATCATCCACTCCCCTCCATATCATCCACCACTCCCCCTCCATATCATCTAAGGTGTGTGTATGTGTGTGTGTGTGGGTGTGGTACAGACTACTATTATTCAGAGGAGATGTTGTAAACAACCCAAGCAGCCAGATGTTTGTGGTGGGAACTGGGAGGAGTCTGAAGGGGGAGATAGAGGAGCCCAAGCTAGTGCCACAAATGCAACAGGTTAGTGATCATTGAGAGCTCCCTTTTGACCAAGTCCAGTAAAGGTATGGATGCAAATTTGTGCAGAGTTCAATGAAGAGGCAACAACACCTATGCCCAGATCACCACTGTAAATGAAACAACAACATACATAAACCTGTCATCCACTTCTCCCCCTCCTACCACTCTTCCTCCATATCATATCCACCACACCCCTGCACTCATACATGAACAATTTCTTAGTGTTTCTCGCACAGAAAGAAGATCGTCATATTCTATCACCTCTCATCCCAACATGTTTGTGTGTGTATGTGTGTTTGTATGTTTTAGCCAGGAAGTACTTGTACTTTTTGTCCGTTATTTTTATAGTGGGAGGACTCATCAGCTGGCCCCACCGCAGCTCTCCTAGTTTTGAGCCATCTTCTGTCCAGTCATCACACGGACAAGTATGTTAGTGTGTGTTCTTCTCACTTTCATTTTGATATGGAGGGGGAGTGGTGGATGATATGGAGGGAAGTGTTGGACCATATATTTCACCACTCCCCCTCCATACCTTTCACCACTCTGTGCTGTTTGGTACATAGCTTGCACTTGCTCACTGGCCGCATTTAATCCTTCGCGCAGTCTTCATAGGAAAGATTACATGCTCGTAATTATCCCCTCATGTACAGGTGGTAGCAGAAGCCATTTTTATGACCTCTTATAGCTCTACATACTGTCCACCAGTTGCCAGAAATATACTGAGTCAGCATAATTGCACTAGTGTTTATGCCACCACATCTGGTGGTATTTAGTACCATTATCGCGATTATTATATTATTATTATTATTATTATTATTATTATTATAACTAGTCTAAAATATTTATGTGATTGGGCCATTGCTGTCCAGTAATTGAGTGTGCAAATAGCTCTGCTAACCACCAACCCTCCCACAGTCCCACTTGATAGAATTGTATCAGTTAGCCTGTGGTTTTAGACACCAGTGTTGAGCTGATATTAGTGCTGTAAACCGGCTCTTATCTGGACATCTAAGATATGGGCAACTCTATTATTCCGGCAGGTAAATCATAGAAAATTGCAATTAAAACAGTGGGCGAATGCAAATAATTTGTAGTTTTCAAGTTACTCCAATTAAAAACGTATTGCTTCTGAGATATGGGCAATTCCTAGTTACGGGCACCCCTCTGTCCCAAGCCGCCCAGATAAGGGACGTTTTACTGTATGTAAATTGTTTTGTACAAGGAGTTCAAGTGTTTTGTAATAATCTGCACTAAAGTGCCATCAACCTAAGTCAAGCTGAAGAGACTGAATACACAATTTGATCAATCCATATTTTAAATATGAACAATATGTCTGCACTGTTTCTTCAGTTAGTTGATGCTGTAACATTCACAGATACAGATATCTCAGCTGCTTAGTTTACAAATATTATTGTTAATGCTAAGCTGGTATACATTCAGACCACAAAGTTACTTACGTGTGCTATTTAGCATTTTAGTTATACTGGTTTGTTGCAGCTGATCTCAAACTGTGTAAAACACTCCTGATGAGGAGTTGCTAGCTCAGCTCACAGAACCATACATTGGTGCATTGAACCTGCATTTGTGGCACTAGCTTGGGCTCCTCTATCTCCCCCTTCAGACTCCTCCCAGTTCCCGCTACAAACATCTGGCTGCTTGGGTTGTTTACAACATCTCCTCTGAATAATAGTAGTCTGTACCACACCCACACACACATTCATCTAATTTTCAAATTAGGGAGGAGTCTTTGGTGTTGTCCAGTTGTAAAAAGGCAGTGCATAGTCAGAAATGCATCAGTGTAGTAGAAGACCAGGATCAATGGAAGTGGAAAAGGAAGTGAATTTGCTGGTAGATTACTTTTAACTTATGTCAGGTCTAGAGTAGGAAGTGGCCACTTCATCGATGTATCTCAGTTTATGTAAGTTCAGTGCCAGTTTTTTATGGAAATTTATTTAGAATGAAATAGGTAGCTAAATATATAATTGATTATGAAAGTTTGGTTGTCATATTGTTGTAGAATATATTGAATTCTTCTTCTGTCTTTGAACTGCTGGTGGTGATGATGAGAATAAGACATTTCTTGTGGATTATGATAGCATGTCCTCTTTGTCTGAGCTAACACGCATGAAGAAGGAAGTGTGTCTGCAGATTTTCAAACTCTCGTAGGTAATTATCAAATTCAGGTTTATTCCCCTGGATTCTGATTGCTACTGAGTTGATCAGCATATGTACATATTGTCTCCTAATAAAAGGAATTTATCAATGATAAGAAGCAAGATAAAAATATAGATTAAAGCCAACAATTCTGTCAACTTATTACCTGTACGAAGACGTACTCTGGCCTCTCGTTAGGATGAAAGTTCTTCGGCGTTGCGACTCGGGTAAGACGACTTATACAGTGACTTTTGAACACGTGGGTAGCCGGTGGATGGTAGGGGAGTCCTAATGACGTGTACACCGCGCACTATTAAGGAATAAAGAGGTCTGGTGGAGTAGAACTTCTACTATGTCCAAGAACTGCTCCTGATAATGGCTGCCGTACTGCTGATTTTCAAACTCTCATACTGTAGGTAATTATCAAATTCAGGTGTATTCCCCTGGATTCTGATTGCTACTGAGTTGATCAGCATAAATATTGTCTCCTAATAAAAGGAATTTATCAATGATAAGAAGCAAGATAAAAACATAGATTTAAGGAATAAAGAGGTCTGGTGGATTTATTTGCAACAAAATGTGTTGCATTTTAAAGCTTGTATATATATTATATACATTCTGTTAGTTTTATCACAACTATTGATGTTGATAGCTTCAATTAGCTTTTGTTAGAGCTAATCAGCTAGCAAATACAAGCACATTCTCCCAAATTGAACACTTACTGGGCTAACGATGAACATATCCACAAACTCAAACACTTCTCGGTCATAAACTCTAGTCAATCAGCTGAACCAGACCAAGTCAACTTTCTTTGCCATAAACTCGCAAGGGTCCAGTGAGTCTGCAGTCGTCCAATGGTCGTTGAGTAGAACTTCTGCTACGTCACCGTCCTCGCCACTGCAGTCGTCCAATGGTCGTTGAGTAGAACTTCTACTACGTCACCGTCCTCGCCACGTGAGCCCCATCCACCAGCCACTAAGTTGATGCCCACATGTGAGGACATGTCCACAGAAAATGACTAGCAGGATCTGTCACAGTTGCAGGCACCACCACTGTGGTTGAGGAGGACAGACTGATGCATATCCTATCTGCCCCATGAACTGCAAAATAAATCAAATGTTCACACTTCCTCATAACGTTTGCCATCCTGATATTATTTATTATATTCATCTCATAATTAAAAAAAAATTAAAATGAATAATAAAGAATGCTATACAAATGCTTAAATTTGCTATTGAAGAGGTAATTTGAAAGTGTATTATGCATTGACAAAAAAAAACTTTCTTTTGCAGCACCAGTGGTTTATCAACAACAGTAAGAGCTACTACCTCAAGAACTTGTGGGTTGATGTGTGCGAGCAAAGTGCTCAGGGATAATTGTTGTTGTCAATAATCCGAATGGTCTCTTTCAGATTTTGATGGAAAAAAAAAAACCAGGCTAAATTAGTTCAATCTAGCCAAAATAGTAAGTGAATGACAATTTTTATGGTCCTCCAGGTTGGTCAGGTATAAGTGCTGGGTTGCCAGAATTAGGGATTAGTGTTCCTGGTAAAAAAAATTATTTCTTAGCAATAAAAAAAGATATTGCTCTCAAATTTAAAATCCACCACTCCCCCTCCATATCAGAATGAAAATGAGAAGAACACACACTCACATACTCGTCCGTGTGATGACTGGACAGAAGATGGCTCAAAACCAGGAGAGCTGCGGTGGGGCCAGCTGATGAGTCCTCCCACTATAAAATAAAGGACGAAAAGTACAAGTACTTCCTGGCTAAAACATACGCACATGCATACACACACACACACACACACCTTAGATGATATGGAGGGGGAGTGGATGATGATATAGAGGCGGAGTGGTGGATGATATGGAGTACGTCTTCGTACAGGCTTAATGTTGCTGGATTTTCATTCTAGTTCCTCCAACGTACAGACCACCTGGAGGTCCAGGGGGCAATCCAGGTAAGTTAAAATATTTTACTACAGAATAGCAGCTAAATGCTAATGTACTTGCAGGTACTCAATTTTGCCCTTCAACAGGTAAGTTTTAGAATATTTGAAAGTGTATTACATTGACACAAAACTTTTCTTTTACAAATGTAAGAGCTACTACCTCAAGAAATATGATTGTACTTTGATTATGTTGTTTTTTTCCAGAATATTGCTTTGAATTTTTCTGATTTATTTTAAAAACAACTTGTATCTTGTGGGTTGATGTGTGTGTGGGTGTGATTGTCAGGGATAATTGTTGTTAGGTTTTGATCCTAATTGGTCTCTTTATATTACAACCTTTCTTGTTGCATAGCAAACTGCTCAAGTTTTGTTGCTATTCTTCATTGAACTCTGTATACCTATATATTTGGATCAGACTTTTTGATGCAAAAACAAACAAAAAAAACAAAAAAAACAAAAAAACAGGCTAAATTAGTTCAATCTAGCCAAAAATAGTGAATGACAATTTAAACTTTGGTGGTTTTATGGTCTTCCAGGTTGGTCAGGTATAAGTGCTGTGTGGTCAGGGTCAGGGATAAGTGCTGTGGTCAGGGATAAGAGCTGTGGTCAGGGATAAGTGCTGTGGTCAGGGATAAGTGCTGGATTGCCAGAGTTAGTTAGTGTTCCTGTAAAAAATAATATATTTCTTGGCTATAAAAAAAGATATTGCTCTCAAATTTAAAAAGTGTTGAGAATATTGGATTTACTAATTTAAAAAAATAATTATAGAGGACCAAAAAATTTTTTTTAGTTTTTTGAGTATTTTAGAGATGACATACCTTTTAATCAAGAGAGGAACCTCAGGTTCCTCCCAACAGACTCCAAAACCCTCATAATGACCAGAAGAGGTAATCTTGGCATCCAATCTGCTCTCTACAGATTACACAAGTTATTTTGACATTAATTTATTTAGTTATGATAGCTAATTGACTAGGCACTGTTGTTAGCTAGCACCAACCAAATATTCTAATAATCAACAGCAACAACCAAGTTTGGAAGTACATTCCTACCAAATTTTGGAGATGACTAGCACTAGCTAGTTGCATCAACAAGTCACATACTCAGAATCTTTTTTTACCCGTTTATCAAAAGACTTAATGTGACAGCAACTAGCCGCATTAGGTCCACTTTTCCTATATCCGAATTCCACAGTTCACCCACGAGATCAGACCTAAAGACACTCTCACGACTCTGACCAGCGGCGGCACACACACAATATACCGTCTTTATAGAGGGTCCGACTAAAACAGCACCTTCAGGTACTTTTCCCCTCAATAATATAATAGGGAAATTAGTGGCACTCGCCGCTTAGTTTGAAGGCAGGGGCGCCAAATTAAATAGGCACCCGTACAAACGCGCATGCACACAGAGAACCAGTGAGCTGGAAACCATGGCAACTGTTAAAACTATTGCCATTTCTACATAATGCCCCACCTGGTAATTCTAAATAATACCTGCCTATGGCTCATCGTTGGTTAACGTTTCTAGCTGGAAGCTCACTAACCCAAAGGCAGAGAAAATGAGTCGTTTCCTCAGGAACTTGGAGGTGAATGAAACATTGAAGGAGCCCATCACCTACTAATTGGAAGCTTCAACCATTGCAGGGGAATGGATTAGAAGACAGATGTTGGGCCAGTTGTGGAAGTAAATGGTATGTATGTAATCAGATTCCATTTAGAAAGGGTAGGAAGTCTTTCCTTATTTCTGGGTTGTTGCTGGTAGCCATTTTCGCTGTATTTTTATTTCTTTTCTTTTAGCTTTGAGAATATTGGTGCTGCTGCTACCTGCTTATCTAGTGAGGTACCATGGAAGTAGGAATTATAAAGAAAAGATAAAGGTAAGTAAGTCTGTCGTTAATCCAAGCAGTAATTTTAAGTGTTCATTAAAGTTTGTATACCTATGCACTTACAAGTATTTCTAGTGCATGCACGCACATACTATTATTTCTAATCTGTGCATGCACAAACTTGTATTTCTAGTGCGTGCACGCACGTGACTGGTAACGCACGTACTGGTATTTCTAGTGCATGCACATACTGGTATTTCTAGTGCGTTCTGGTATTCTAGTGTGTGCACGCACAAACTGGTATTTCTAGTGTATGAACACACACACTAGCAATACCACTGTACACGCACTAGTATTACCACTGTGTGCACACGCACTAGTATTACCACTGTGTGCACACACATACTAGTAATACCACTGTGTACACACACTAGTATTACCACTGTGTGCTCACACGCACTAGTAATACCACTGTATACACGCACTAGTATTACCACTGTGTGCACACACATACTAGTAATACCACTGTGTACACACACTAGTATTACCACTGTGTGCTCACACGCACTAGTAATACCACTGTGTACACGTACTAGTATTACCACTGTGTGCACACACCTACTAGTAATACCACTGTGTACATGCACTAGTATTACCACTGTGTGCACACACATACTAGTAATACCACTGTGTACACGCACTAGTATTACCACTGTGTGCACACACATACTAGTAATACCACTGTGTATACTTTAATGACTCCAAATGTCGGTAACAGGTCAATATCAACTACCACAACTCCACCCTTCCCATACTGCGTCCCAAAGAGCGTTATCCATGAGAGACTAGATAACATGCATAACAAATTATCATTAATTAGTAAGTCAATGTACTAAATGGCATATCTTGAAACACAACTATGGCAAGCGAGTGAGTGGGAAGAAATGCATTGCTATAAATTTTTTCACCTCCTAAAAGAATGCTCAATCAGTAAAAGAAGTAAGTATAGAATTTGTTGTTTTTTTTTGTAACAGGAGACCTTGCTAATAAAGCATCTCGACTCGTCATCTAATAGTCTAGCCTGCATTTTTCTATGGCTGTAGTCATTTGTAGTGTGCTCCATTTAGTCCAAACTCTAAATGGAGCACACTAGCACACATGCACACATAAATAGACTAACAGAACACACACACACACAAATAGACTAACAGAATACACACACATAAATAGACCCAGAACATACGCACACATAAATATACTAAAAGAAAACACGCACGCACACATAAATATAAACAGAAAACACACACATAAATATGCTAACAGAACATGCACACATAAATATACTAACAGAAAACACGCACACACACATAAATATACTAACAGAACACACACATAAATAGACTAACAGAACACACACATAAATAGACTAATAGAACACACACACATAAATAAATAGCTAACAGAACACACACACATAAATATACTAACAGAACACACACATAAATAGACTAACAGAACACACACATAAATAGACTAATAGAACACACACACATAAATAAATAGCTAACAGAACACACACACACACATAAATATACCAACAGAACACACCAGGGTTGTGGCAATTACAGGAGTAAAGTAATCAATTACAATTATAATTACAACAAATCTGTTAGCAATTACATCACATCCCTCCTCAGGATAAGTGGTCATGTAATAGGGCTCACAAAGTTTGTAATTTTGTTTTAATTCAGCCATGTGCTTTAGAACTGACCCTTTACCAAAGTGGTCTTTGACCCCAACTACTTGCCAATTACAGGTATGCAATTACAATTACAATTACAATTACTGCAGATGGTGTAATGATTACAGCTAATTACAATTACTAATTGCAATTACCACAACACTGGAACACACACACACACATAAATATACTAACAGAACAAGCACACACATAAATAGACTAACAGAATACACACACATAAATAGACTAACAGAACACACACACATAAATAGACCAACAGAACACACACACATAAATAGACTAACAGAACACACACACATAAATAGACTAACAGAACACACACACATAAATAGACTAACAGAATACACACACACATAAATAGACTAACAGAATACACACACACATAAATAGACATTTTTACCTTCGGAAATGTTCCTCATTAGATAGTATTTCTCGTACTTCATCCTTGAACTGATATGAATCAATATCACACATCTTTGCTGGAATTATAATATATAAATCATATACTATTAATTTGAAAAATTTCAAAGGGGAGGCAAAAGCGGACTGAAAAGAATTGGGAGCAATTATAAAAGTGAGAAAAGCTTAGGATAGAGGAATAAACGTTTACTCATGATCAGTATCGGATTGTCTATGCAACAAAATAATACAATTATCCTTCCATTAAAAAATTCTCACCTCATTCTAGAATTTTGACAAAAAACAAAAACAAAAACAAAACAAAAACCAACAATCACAAAGGTTATGCACCAAACACTCATGTGTCTGTCTATAATGTCGTCTGTAGCAGTCACACTAAAATGATTTCTCTTGCCCAACCATCTATGCAACTCAAGTGTTTTTTATTTAGATACTTACCCACACCCACAGTAGTGTCTCTTGCAAACGGAGTAGTAGATATAGATGAGGTCCCAAATACATAGCTCATCATGTGCTGATGACGCCTGGCCAATGTTTTTGGAATGTTTTTGTAACATCTCACCCTTTGAGCTAAATTTTTAAAGTAGTTATGCTTTCCTTCAAAACGCATGCACCAAAAGCGAACAAGTGGACCAAATCTAAGAAACACAACAATTCTAAATACATATTTTAATTAAATTAAAATATCATACTTTTCTATACACTCAGGATAATGCACCATATAGTGCATTTTGGGAATAATTGAACACGTCGGATAAAGAGACTTGAATGTTTCATGATGTTCACAGATTAATTCTTTCAAGTATGCCAAACAGTCTGTAGATAAAGCTGGAGCGAACACCAAATCAGTAATTCTGAGAAGCAGCAAGAAATTCTTCCAATGGTCATCATGTTCTGGAACTTTATGTCCAATCATCAGTGGCAGTAATCGAGCTAAACACCACATCTGTGAAGCTTTAATGCATCACACATATATACACACACAACAACAAAAAACAACACACTTAGTATGCAAACACACCACCACCTACATTGAATATAACAATATAGGCCACAAAACAATTTGAAACAAGACTATTGACAGATAGACAATCATACCTGTCTGTTTGAGTCCATGATCAGAAGAAGAAATTGTACTCGAAGAAATTATGCCTGGTTTATTTTTTGCATCTGGTCCTTGATATGGAAAACACTGAATGGCATCATTTAACACAGGAAGAGAGATCATTCCACACTGCATGAAATACTTTAACAATTCCTTCACTTCATAAGGAATACAACCCTCCAGGCAATCATGCATAATATCTGGTACAAGGCCTTCAGTTACATGAAAGAATCGTGAAGTATTTAATATTGAATCCCTGTTAATACCATACGTTGTAGCAAAGTGATCATGAAGGTCACCATTTAAAGCAGAGCAATGGCTCGCATGTGTTGACCTATCTCTAGACTGAAAAGCCTCCGACATGAACTAAACAACAAAATATTTGAAATAAAGCACAAAAAACAAAAATATAGTATAATTAAGTTTACCTGAGATGCCATAGTTTCCTTGACAGCCAAACAATGTCGACATTTTCTCAATGCAGCATTTAGAGCTTTGTATCCACCCAAAAATTGACTTGCTAAATTATCAGCTGGTACTAGAGATAACGTTCCTCTAAACTTGTAAGGTGAACCATTGATAGAAAAATCAAACCCCTCTTCCTATACATAGTAATAAATAATAATATGCTGCACTGATAATAAAAAAAATAGGATGAGCAAGATTTACCGATTCAAGCAAATGTACGTGATCCATAAATTGTTCCAAAACTTGATTACAACCATATTTTTCTAGTGTGGTCGTTCTCAAAACTGCAAATAATTGAATTGCTCCCAAGGATGATCGGTACTTTGGGGGAATGTTTCCCAAAGTATAATAAAAAAGAGCTGTAAGCAACAGCACTATGTAAATATGCTTATCACTATAACATAACAATAGACATACCCAGTTTGTGCTTTTTGGCACGTGATCCCAGTGGATTACATACCTCTACATCATCATAATAAGCCATTATTTCTAATGCAGGATTTTCGGTGTTAGAAGAGTATAAACTATGAGATTTGTAAATGGTACCATCACAGTAGTCAGCCAGTAAACCATTATGGTGACTGTGACCTCTTAAGACCTGAACAATTACAATATAGTCTGAATAAATTAAGTGAGCTACAATTTAAACCACAGACAAATGAAACCCGCCTATCAGATTAAAGCACCAGAATGGTGTAACTGGTCAGCCAGATACCAACAGCACAAGAATATTGATAATGACAACAACACATAAAATAAAAAATCACCAAAGGTGCAAACCCAAGTATTACTATAAAGTAGCTAGTTAGCTATTAAAAAGATCAAGGAATAGTTTACTTGGCGTAGTATCAGTATGCAATGTGTACCTTATGCAAGTTTGATATGTGGCTCGTGCAACGAAAAGGCTGACATAATGCTGTCTTCATAAGAAAAGCCAAACATGCAAGATACACTCACGCACTAGGTAGTTTCAATGTGGAACTCCAATTCTAAGACTCCAGTAAACCAACGATATAATATACTGTATGAAGAAAAACTACTGCGGCAGTAAGAAATTATTTGTTCATGTGAGTAAGGCATGACAACAGGGGGGCATACTAAAAATAAGTCTAAACCAAATATTCTGGCACATTCAGGAGGCTACCATATTTGAGATCAGCTATTTATTGTAACAGAATGACTGACTGACTGACAAACGGAGTGCTCTAACGCTCTCACACATGGCACGCTGAGAGTTACAATCTACATACTCAATTGGAAGAGCCTGGATAAACTTACCTCTTCCAAGATCATCGGACTGGATAAGAGTTGCTGAATAGAAGACAACAGAGGTACATCATACATATAGTCTGAAACCCTCTCAAACTTCCTTCGTCCCTTTTTGGAAGTTGCCACAATTCTGCTTCCTAGTTTTCTTTCCACAGGGTGCTGTATGTGAAAAATGAACCAATAAACATCAACAAATCGCAATTAAACCTCAAATGACAACTTACCACTACTTCCAGATTGTCATCTATAAATCTCTCCTGTTGCGCTTTGGTGCGTAACTGATCAAATACACTCTTGAGCTGTGGCAAATGAAAAATACTTTTTAAATCACAACTCATTGCTATGCCCATATCTTTTAACACATTTTGTACTGCCTTTTCCAAATGACTAACAGTCAAATCAATCATAAACGAAATATCCTCCATTAGTGACCCTAGATGAGTCTCCGCCACCTTGTATATTTCCTTGGCTTTTAGTAGAAATAACCCTACTTGCTTTAATGTCAAAGGAAAAGAATTGTGGAAATCACTTTGAACATTGGGATCAGAATCGCAATAATCTTCCATGGAGTCTTCTTGATTACTTCCTCCCTGTTCTTCAGGATTACTTCCTCCCTGTTCTTCAGGATCAGCATTGTAGCAAACACTTGATACATCTAGCACATCCCTATGAATCTGATATAAATGATGCCTGTAGGAATCAAATTTCTTATACGTGCGAGGACACCCGTCTATACCACAGCATATATGGAAACCAGCTTCATGAGCGTGATTAGCCCCAATATGGCGTACAACAGCCTTCATGCTCGCACCAGCAAACTACTCGCATAGCGGACAGAACCATACGTTAGAACTCGACATTTTTACATTCAAGATAGCAGTTTCAACAACATCACCGTGCCACACCCCACTATTAACATTAGCATCCGTTATTATGTCCACCATCACCGACGAACCGCGACGTTGCGCGCGCCCTTGGGACGACGCTCTCTACTCCGAGCCCGTCCCCAGCCTCGTGGAGTATTGCATTTTCAGGTGTCTAGGCTCTGCGTGCGAGCGTGTCTCAGCTGTGGGTAGCGTATCTGAGCTCTGGTGTGTGTCAAGACTATGGATGCAGGTGGAAAAAAGATTCTGGTGGCCTGCGCAGGCAGAGCAAAAGTGCTTACTATTGATAATGAAGATGGAATTAGTAACCTCGCGCGGGAATTTTATGCCGCCTTTGGTGTCAGCGAGGCTGAAAGTCTAGTTACTTTTCAAAGATATTGTCCGGACTTTGAGGATTTCATTGATATTGAGGGTGACTGTGAACTCTACCACAAGGAGAAGTTGAACGCAGTATTGACACCGTATTATGTAAGTTAGATAAGTGTAGAACTAGTCTATATAACTAGCGGTGTGCTTGAGCACCAATGTAGAGGGAGCCTCCCTCAGAAAAATTAAAGTATTATGATAAATTTTAACTTTTAAACTAAGTGTATATGGTAGAGGGAATGCATAGTAATTAGTTTCCCCAACTGTCTATCTTACAAAACAATAATAGCAGGCATGTCTAAGGAATTACAGCACAGGTTTGAAACTTACCCTAGATTAGGAAGACATGCTTACTGCTGTAGTACCTGGGAAAGTGGTATTAAGGCAGCTAATAATATTTATGTGTTAGTTAAACATCTACTTTTTGAGCTAAGCAGTAGATGTTATGCATATCACTTTCACTTACACTTGTGCACTGGACATACCAACACAAGAGTTACACTAAGTTTCCTGCGTTTAGCTTCTTTTTTTCTTCTTATTTACTTCAGAGAATGTTAACACTGTTGTCCTATTCGCTCACCTTTTTTTAATTCTCTTCCGTTCTTTTTAAACCTGTTGCGGTCTTACCTTGCCAATTCCACCTGCTTTATAGTTGCAATTAATCGCCTTGTACCTTACCTACGCCACCTTCCCTCATCTATTACACCTCATCTATTACACCTGCTTTTTAGAATTAACCACTTTCTACTAAATGTAACGATACACGATACTTTACCCAAGACATGGCGACGATACTTTACCCACCATGGGATGAAGAGGCTTTACTCGACACGTGATGACGATGCTTTACCAAAAGCCATTTAAGCTCATTAATTATTCATGAATTACACCCACTGTCGGTCAATGTTGTCTATGTAGTTACTGATACACAAGCATATTATTATATAGAAGTATTTTACTTGAATAAGCTTCTATTTTTCTATTTCCATGATTACAAAAGTAGATTTTATGTATAGCAATTGACTGTTGATTTTAGCAAACAAATGCAAAATAATTTTCTAAACTCAATTTCTTAAGTAGTGGTAACTTCTGTTTAACAATTTAAGCCATTATGACTATCTGAATTACAAGTAACTCTTGACAACCAACTCTCAGCTACAAACAGAAAGGCCAGTGTTTTTTTAGTAATGTTAGCTAATAAATGAAATTATGTACTTACCTCATCTTCTCCTGAGTAGCGGTAGCTTCCTTAGTATTAATATTAAGGCATTCTGGCTACCAGCATTTTGCAGGAATTATCTCACAATGGAGAACAAGAGCACAAGTAAGACTTGCTTAATGCTGTAGTATCAGAAAAAATAGAGATCAAGCCTAAAAAGCTGTACTTTAAAGGGGAAAAAGGCACCTGCGTGTGCATTTAAGGGCCATATGTACCATCCATATATATAATGTGTATTCGATTTTTAATTGTCAACAGTACCTCGCTCGTTTGCTCGCTCGATAACTAGTGGTATGCTTGAGCACAAATATGGAGCGAGCCTGCCTAGTTAGGTTACGTAACTACAATAATATTGTTATATAATGTATCTTACCTGAAGAAGCTTAGCTTCTACCAGTGGCTCTTGACAACTAACTAGTGGCATATAGCAGCCCCAGAAAACAGTGAAGTTTGAGATTATGTCTGGTAAAGGGTTTTCAATGCCATAATAACCAGTCACAGCAACTTTTAATATCATGAAGAAGAAAATACAATGTTTTCCAGGAATTATCACAATTTGGGCAGTAAATGGCACCCATGTGCGCTTTTAAGTTATATGTGTACCATATATACTAGTGGTATGCTTGAGCACAAAAGGGCGAGCAAGCCTGCTATATAAGACTGGTATTATAGTAGTTAACCGTTAAATTTTAGTAAGCAAATATAGAGTTGCTTCTTACCTCAATTTCCAAATTAAGTAGCTAATGGTAGATTATGTAGCATCTAATTTTAAAGCCATTCAGATTGACTGAATACCAGTTACTTGTGTCGACAAGCACTCAGCCACACACACACACACAAAAACAAAACAAAAAAAACAACAACAACAACACCAATTCTGACTATCTGAATTACCCCTTGACAACCACTCCAACAAGCACTCAACAGACTTGAAAAGAAAGCATTTCAAGGGAACTTTCGTACGGTTTTGAGTATTGCCCTAAAATAAGGCTTGCTTGCCGTTGTAGTACCAGAAAAAACTGGGGGTATGTTTGAGAAAAAGAGCCCGTGTGTGCGTTTACGTACAATTCATACCTATATAATTATATCAAACGTAATATTCACTGGTATTTAGCTCATTTGATACAACTTTGATAGTGTTACACTTGATAGTATATCGCTTGCTTTACTCACTCGTCAATAATACACTTCTTGTATGTCAGTAACGATGACGGTTTGTATATTCATGAATAATTCATTAGCTTAAACTATTTGGTAGAGAGGCGTCATTACTTCAATGGGTAAAGTGTTGTCATATTTGGTTTTAGGCGATTAATGGTAACTGAAAAGCGAGTGAAATCAGCGAGGCTTAGGTTTCAATGCTGAGATAGTTTAGGAAAAAAGAGAGCAGGAGAGGGAAACTAATGTAACCTTAATAATAACCAAGTGGCAATAAATAACTTGTGCTACTGCATTCTAACTTTGCAACACGTCAAGTTCCATGTGTGGCGGGTACTAATTTGAAATACCACCTAAATGATGGTGCTAACTAGAATTAGTCTTGCGAGCCAGCTGCGAAAAGATTTTGGTCAAACTTACTATGCTAGCTATCTCATTCAGCATCGTAAGCACTTTTATACTTGGGAAGAATTTAATTTATTTTAGTTGTGGACTAGCTAATTAAAATAAATATGGTGTATAAAAGTATTCCCTAATAAAAACATAAATACATCTTTTGTTTTCTTTTTCCTCAGCCAATTTAATCCCTCTTGTAATTTCTGTTTACTGTTTTGTTCATTTCCTTAGATTACTGGCTTCCAGAAAAGTTTATCTTCTCCTAGGAACTCCATGGCCAGCTCTAGTGCTTTTACTCCTAGCCAAGTCATTAATGACAGTAGTAATCATAAAAAACGGTCAGCTCCGAGTTACTTGGATGATGAAGCTGACAGCAATGATAATGGAGTTGAAGAAGATTGTGATGATGATGATGATGGTGGTGGAGATGGAAATTTGGGTGGCACTGATGACTATAGTAGTTTTCCTGCTACACTCAACAAAAAGGTAGGTGCAGTTAATTGTAAATAAATGCATGTATGATTAACTATTACTTCTATTGGTTTCCTCCAAGACTAAGGTGAAGAAAACTGAATCGGACAAGTTTCCCTTGCCAGATCCTTTCCCCCTCCCAAAACATTATTCTCATGGTGTTGAAAGTGCTTTGTTGTCAAAAAGGATGACTAAGAAAGAAAAACAGCTATTCATATCTGAGATAGCTTCCTCTATGTTGAGGTATAAGCGCTATCCAGACAGGGAAGATTACACATGTGTGGCCCGTGCTATTATTAATGAATATCCATTTTTGAAGCCGAGCAGTGGGAATCCTTATGTAAGTTTTAACATATACATTTCTAGAATGTATTTGTTTTATCCTTCTATGATTGTAGGATGTTATAATTAGAAGTTTGATGAACCGGTTCAAGGAGTTCCGCAGAGAGAAACGAGTGAAATTGACACCTTCTACACCTAAAGGTATAGGTGAAAGGAACAATGCAAGTGTTGTAAACTTTCAATTGTTTTTTATAGCCACCTCAAAAGTTCAGTCTGCAGAAGGGATAAAGCAGAAGTCTCCTGGTATTGTAATGATGCCCTCATATCCCAGTGTGGTGCCAGGAGAGGACCAAACCAGCTATGAGCGGCACACAAAGACATTACAGGTGAGAATGAGAGATCATTATCCTGTGATGATTATAATAGTACACTTGTGTGTCAGTAACGACGACAACGGTGTTAGTATTCATGAATAATTCATGGTCTTAAACCAATTTGGTAAAGAATTTTTATTGTGTGAATTGGTAAAGTGTCGTCACATTCAGTAGACCGTGATTAATTATTGTAATTAAAAAGCGGGTGGAATAGACAAGGGAAGGCAGCATAGGTTTTAAAATTGGAGGTGAAAGTAGAGGCAAGTAGGTGATTCATTGTAACTAAAAAGCGGGTGGAGACGAGTAAAGGTGGAGTAAGTTTAAAAAAGGAAGGCAAAAGTAAGAAAAAGAGTACAAAAGAGAAGGCAAAAGTTTTGCAAAACCCAAGTCCACTATCCTAATGGAAAATCTTAAATAGTTCAGCAAGAAGAGAGCAGAAGAGGGAAACTTATGTAACCTTAACCAATGGTAGAGAATGATAACAATTGGAATATGTCAAGCGCCATTGTTTGGCAGGATACTTGCTAGTAATAATAATAATAATAATAATAGTAATCTTAACAATATTATTATTACAGTGATAGTAATAATTTGTGAATTTCTTGATTGAAGGTCCAATACAAGAAGTCTCAGAAAAATTATGCAATTATGAAGGAATTGATGGAACGTTCCTTCTCGTTTAGGCGTATAGAGGTATTGGACAATTCCCTTTCCCTTCAGGAAATGTTTGAAAAGTTTCCCTTTCTGCAAGAAATTGATATGGTAAGTAATTTTTGTTATAGCAGAATGTGAGGCCATTATTATTTTTTGTTTCCATTTAGTTGATGACTGAGATGGAGTTAATTACAAAATCCAAGACGTTGAGGGAGAGCTCTTTGGAACGGTGGATATTAAAGAGGGTCAATATTCTGGAACAAGCAAGATTAGAATCCTCACGACATTCCAGCAGGTTTTCTTTTCTTTTTCCTATTGACGATGGTAATGGTGATGTAATTAGATTTTCCTGTCTTTAATGGTACTCTGATGTGTACAGGTATAGATATGTCGCTCCATGCTCTGACTGTTCTACCGTTTCTACTGCCAGATGTCCGTGTGAAGGCTGACTCAAGCAAAATTTTGTATCTTGCTCAGGTAAAAATAATCATGTTATGTACATATGTATTATGCAGTGCATTAAATAGAATGTGATCCCAAATATAAGCTCAGAGTTATTGGAATTCTGTATTTTTTGTTTAAATCAACTACATGGATCTGATTACAAAACCCAACACACTCAAATTTAGGATTATTCAACTACTTAGTGGATTTTCTTTCTTTCCCTCCCTCCTTTGCCGATTATATTTTTTAATTGTTTCAGATAAAGACAGCATTTAATTTCTTTTCTTTTCTTTCCCTTTGTTTCCCCCTGTTATTCCCTTCACTTTTATCTCTCTCTCCCTTTCTCCTCCTCCCTTTTTTTTTTTTTTTTTCCCCTTACAATTTTTTTTTAATTTTTGTCTACCTGATTTATCTACCTGGCCTCTTTTTAAATTTTTTTAAATTTTAACACGACTGTATTTATTTGTGTGTTATAAAAACAAGGGAGAGGGAAGAAACTAGTTTAAAAATGACATTTGGTCTGGAAGTAGGTTATTCAATGGGAAATTTTAAATTAAAAGGTGAAGTCTATAAAGATATTAAAAATAATGTTTATTGTTTACGATAGGTGTAATAACACTGTGATAGAGAAAATGTTTAATTAAAAATTTAATGTTGTATTTTTTTTATCTTGAAAAATGACATTACAAGTGTAGTTAATTATAACTTTTTTTTTCTTCCTGTTCTTCAGGATTGCACAAATCTGGCCTCGGTTGTTAAAGATGCTGGGATGCTGACCCCCTATGTGTTGGTGACGGGGACGTTGAAAGAACCAGGGCAAGCCTTCCTAGTAGTGGATAAAAACATAATTAATGAAATTACTAATTTTGACTATATTCCATTTGTGTTATTGTCAGCCTATTTTGTTTTTAATATAAAATACCCGATAGGGTGTAGTAACTTTTTTTCTTTTCTTGAAATTTTGCTGTTAAATTTTCCTATAAATAAAGCATCTATTACTGTAAAGCATTTTTTCACTTCTATTTAGTTTTATTGTCATTGTAACATCTTGTAAATAATATCAAAAAGTTTTTAATTATAATAAAATCTATTAACAACTTGGTAAAACACATTTGATATGAGTAGCTATATGAGTTCACTCTATTTTTGGTGTGAACTCACAATAAAAATTGGTGTGAACTCACACTAAAATTGGCGTGTACTTCACACCAAGCTGATATGGTGTGCAGTTCACACCATGTTTTGGTGTGACTATTGTTACCAGTGATTCACGCTTAATTTGGTGTGAACTACACACCTTTTGATTTACAGTGTAATGTTCTAGGCAACTACTAAATACAATACTCCAACACTATATTATATGCTGTATGTTTGTAGACCCATCAATGTTAAGCATTAAAAGAAGATTTCCAGGAATGTGTCCAAAATCTTTCCAATCTCTCCATAACATACCGTCATAAACATCTGTCATGAAATTCAAATCACCACTGCTCAACTCACACCAAGACTCACAACTTTGAAAAAATCCTCAAGATGCAAATTGAAATTGTTCTATGGAAGCTTTAATGCTGTTGTACAAGTAAAGCTTATGTGAAACAATTTTGTAAGTTGTTCTTATCTTTACGGTTTTCATTAGCTATATCCATTCCACATTCTTTACGGCGTGATTTTTGAGGGTGAGACGGAAATTCAATGAAGTTGCACTTTCTACTATTTTTAGAATTTTGAAACCCTGAAATTATGCATTGTCTTCCTCATAGAGTGAATCACAAGCAGGACACACACAATAACGTTTTAGCATGTTAGTGCAATTTATTTCCTTTTTCAACGAGTAGCTAGATAGTTTTAGGGAAGTTAAGGCAAAGTATTTGATGTTCGCATTTGACACAATAGTAGACAGAAATAAAAATAAGGAGGAAATAAAATTTAATAATGCGGAACATCTCTGTCAATGCTATAACAAAGTTGAAAAAAAAGAATAAAGTAGCTCAATATAAACTTAACATTTTTGAGATTATCTGACATAATTAATATTTCTCCATCATTGTCAGAATCAGAATCTGCTTCCCATATTTCAGGAGCTAACTCTACCTCTGATTGTTCCTCAACTGCAGAATCACTTAGCTCAGCAGGGCCAAGGGAGTCCTGGCAAACAGTTACACTATCCAAACCTTGATCAGAAGTAGTAGCATCATGGATATCACTTGCCAAATTGTCTAACTCTGAAGAATCTGAACTTCTAGATGTGTACTGGCATGGTCTTGTTTGGGTGTGCCTAGAAACAGCAGAGTAGGAAAGATTTTCTTTGCACAAAGGGCACTGCAATCTGGGACGTTTGGAAGCCATAATAAATTGAAGCCGTAAAAATCAGTATTATACAAAACTTGAGGTTGTATTTTTGTTACACAGTATTTAAAGAGCAGAGCGATGAGCGAGAGATACACTTGAGGTGAGTGAGATGAGTCTTGTAAAATCCTTGTTCCTTCGTCCCTCCCTTTTACGTAGCTTGATCTCTAGCGATCTCAAGCCCGGCGAGGGGATTGATTCTAATAGAATGGTGATATAGGACAGTATGGCATTTGTCCTTCACATCTAAACTTATTCATTTCCAAAAACCAAAGTACTGTAATATATTACTATAAGATATTTTAAATGATGAAACTAGAGGATATGAGCATTAAGAGACAGTTGATTATAATCATAATGTAACAAACTGTAGCAAATTTCATCCAGTATGTTAACATCTTGGGGAGTGAGAATTTGATACACAACTATGAATTTCTTGATGTAATACAATAATCCTTAGAGTCAGTTGCGTCTCATACACATAGTTCTTTATATTGCATTCCTATAATGTATTATTACACATCATCATGGGGAAGGCCAGAGCAACACATACACCTTAAATGGTAACGTTAAAAACAACCAATCTGCAATGCATAGTAATAAAAGAGTTCATTGAAAACACATTTTTATTTGGGTAATACTAAACTCTGCCCTAATCAATATAATTATGCATTAACTCTGAAGTGGTCCATTGTAATAACAGTGCCAGCATTCTTAGAAAATTAGAAGAAGAAAAAATTAGCTAGATCCACTGTTTCTAATAATGGTTACTGAAGATGAGGTGATTTTGCCACACCAGTGAAACACCTACACATCTACACTCGTACACATAACACACTCATATATATTCACATGCACACTCATATACACATGCACGTCCATGCACAGAGCCTATATAAGCATATGGTTACAAGCATATGGTCAACATTATGTAGGACCACGAATCTTTAACCAGAAGTCCTATGAGAGACTTGCAACCCAATGTCTCCCACTACTCACCACTAGTGGGGTACCGCTAACCATAAAGGGACTGCACCATCACCAGTCTAATAGGTTAGTAGTAAATGCTAAAAAAGCAAGGAAAAAATTAAAACAAATATCCGAATACTCATAATCTTTTCTAGCCCCTTCAATTTCAATGACTGGTGAGCACTGTGTGCGGATGCCATCTTGAGGGTGTGGTCTGTCCAGGTAATCACTTATTAATGAAAGGGGCATGGTCATTATAAGTATGAATCAAATTTAAATTATACAATAGTAACTTAATGTGCAAAGTCAATAAAAAAAAGTGTGTTTAAGTATTGCGTAAAAAAAGTTTTAATAAAACCATAAACATAACTTTGCATATATATATATATGAAGTGTCAATTACATAAGTTGATTATATTTTGCTATAAACTAGAGAAGTCCCCAGCAAAACCATAGTGAAGCATAACTCTATAAATAAAACAGGAAAGCATAATAATATTTTTACAATAATACAATGGTCAGCATTTTCTTTATTGAATGTAGTGTAACTACCATACCAATGTATAGCTATCAAAACACTTGATTAATGTGTAGTATTGTGGCAATTTGTTTTTTCACAAAATACTTGTATACAGTAATTGCAGGAAATAATATAAATTAGCTTACTTGGTGATAAAGAGACACTTCGGCCAGCAAATGTTGAAGTATTGTTGGAGTCGAAAAACTGCTGTGTGGAATAAGCTTGACTAGAAGTATGCTGTGTAGAACATGATTGAGTGGAAATAAGATTCCTTATAGCATCAGAGTTGTCAGCAGTTGTGAAGGTGGGTTGGTTCACTAACAAAGTAGTTTTGTCCATTGTGGAGCTGCAGCTCACATTAAAACTTCCTACAGAGTCAAAGTCAGTCCAGATAATCACAGAGATAATGTTATTCTCACTCGTTTCCAAAACAGCCGTTAACGATTGTACTACTGATGAAATGGAAGGATGTATGGTGGCGTTATGTTTACCAGGTAAGTCTACTTCATTGAAAGTCGCGACAGGCATATTATCTCTTGTCCACATTTGTACTGTGTCTATACTTTGGCATACAAGAATTTGTGTGGCACAGCTATTGTTTGGGTACACTATATCATTTTGATCAAGTAATTGCTCCATTTGCGTACAACCACTACTCTTAAATACAGGTCTATACTCCATGCTGCTATTGTATGATACCAGACATCGAGAATTATTATTTTCAGTTGTACAAATCACCCGTGGTTTATAATTTGACTCTGTCTGTGAGATTATCAGGACAGAATCTATGCACGTCTCTTTGTTTCTTCGCACTGACAAGATCATGGAAACATAACCAATATTTGATTTGTTTCTTGAAATTAATTTGTCGTTCATTCCATTCTCATGTGATGCAATAGGGACGTCATTAGCATGCCACACAAGTTTTCTTCCACAGACATTACAGCAGTAATAGGAATCATAGATAGAGGTGTTAAAGCGTTGATAATTTCCTAGGAAAACTGCTGTGCAGGAGGCTTCACTGACTTGAAACATTCCATTAACAAGGAGAGCGAAATACAAAATCTGAAAGCATAAAATACACATTTAGCTACAGAGAGATGGGTAGGAAGAAGAGATGGGGTAGGAAGCAGTGCACCAGGTGCTGGTATACTCTCACTTTTTACTGTGTGTTCCAACGAAGCACAATGACTTATTGATTATAAGTCTTAACAACATATTCTACTCTACATTCATACACAAACAACTGATACAAACTTAGAGCACATGGAGATGTCATTGGAATAAACTCTTTTAGAGTTATTCATTTTTTTGTTGCAATGTTCTTAAAACAATATGAATTCAGTTGCAAAATATAGTAACCCCCTACCCCAACCTAAAAATTATCTTCCTATCCTCTTCAGAGAGACAGCAGAAGCAAACTGTCTTGTCTAGATAGGTACATATCATAGTTAGGGTAGTAGGAAGATTATGGGGGGAGGGAAAGGTGGGGGGCAACTGACCCACCACTTCTTTTACAGGAGAGCATAGCGTCAACCATTTTATGTAGATTCAACATTGATAATTATCATCAAATTGAAAGGGTCAGATCAATAGTATGTTTGGGTTAACATTATTTTATTTTATTATTATATTATAGTCATAGCTTTTCTACAAAGAACTTCAATTTTTAGTTTTGATTTTGGTTTACAATAATACAAACTTTAAAATTTAGTTTATTTTTACAATGGTAATCATACAGTTTTATTTTTTTATTTAACCAAAACGTTACTAGATCAGATTTTAGATTAAGCAACCCCTACACGTTCACCTAAATAAATAATAGAAATGTGATATTGTAACAATATTGTTGGCGAGCGAGTGAAGTGAGCATGATACTATCAGTGGTAACACAATTGTAAATCGGGAATATATTTGTTTGGACATACGCATGTCATTTTGTACTTTGATCCTGGCATTTTTGTGTTAGTTCGGTAGCCAACCCTGTCCCAAACTTCACTAAATAAAATCCATTTTTTTTAATCATCACCCGTATCATCCAAAAATATTGAATTGTTTACTGTTTTGAATTCTTTTGTGGGTGCAGTTAAAACTAAAAAACTTACCAGAGTTCCATTTCTATTCGAGTTAAAGGCTATAGTAAGTTAATGCACTATTTGTAATAAGCCCTATGCAACAGTATTTACTTGAAAATTCATTGGCCATTAGACGAACAACGAAGGTATATCTTGTGTAGGTATATCCAGTTGTGTGAAAGTGTTGTGCGTTACAGCTACTACTTAACTAAAGAATATAACAAAGAAAATGTTTAAATTAGGTGACTTATATATATTTTTTTAATTCAACCAGTTGTGGGGAGTGGTTACTATGGCATTAAATCCCCCCTTACCATCAATATACGTAATTTTAAATCTCGACCTTTTTTTTTTTTGCCGCTTGAGTGTTAGTAATTAGCCAGCCACTGAAAGTGCGAGGTAGTGCTGCTGTTAGTGCTCAGTGATGCAAGTGTTTTTTGTTGGTATCAATTCTCATCTTGATGCAGTTCTTCAACAAAACCAGTTTAGCCACAGAGTGCATGACAAATAGTTACCATACCCAGTAACATCAGGTATTTTGAGCACACCAGTGACCACCAACTAAAAAAAAGAAGAAGCTACTTCCCAGCATGCTTTTTCAGTGATAATCGCCTGACAAACTAATAATAACTTAACTTGGCCTATTAATAGTTAACATGTGAGCTAGCCCAATGCTTTTAACTTACTTTTTCCATTGAACAAGAGTTATCACTAACAGCCCGACTCACTTTCGAAGATAAGAACTCTGACCAACAAACCTTCCGATACTCTGGTATATAGAAGACTGAATGCAGGTAGAAGCAGGGGACAGATCCAGCGCTAGCGACAGGGAGGGGCCCAAGCTTACGAAATTTTAAAATTATTCAAGATCGATTGCATAATTAATTGCCTATATCCGTATAGGTGAGGCCCTGGCACCCTCGGACCCATCCCCCTGGATTCTGATCCACTGAGAAGAGACTGCTACAATTTTATTTTATAAACCTTAAGCGCGCATGCACATGAGGGTTACACTACGCCTCTTAGTCGTTCATTCATTCATTCCGTCAACAGCGGATCTCGGAGATGGCAGACTTTTATGCCTTAAAAGAAGAGGAACTTAGAGATTAAGTCACCTTCAATTTGACACTTTGAATTTCGACTAAGCTTTTGAGAAAACGAGAGAAAAAAGGCAGAAAAACTAATGTTGTTTTGGTTGAACATTTACATTTTAGTTTTAGTTAGCTATAGTTTTAGTTTTAGTTTTTCACTAACAACGACCACACGTTTAGTTTTTAATAAAGTTTTGGTTTTTCCAATGTACTGATTTCAATTCTAGTTTTTAGTTTTAGTTTTTCAAATTTTTAACTTCCATTTTAGTTTTTAATTTTGATTTTTTGGGGACTGGGCTAGATAGTTGAGCAACTGCAGACTGCTTTCCAATAATTTGCCTTAGCCAAACAATTTACTCAGGTGCTATGAAGAAACAATTTGGTAAAGGGTTTTGCTTCCTGGACTACCACTGATCAAGCGATTATATTTTTAGTTTTGACTACAAAATAATTTTAGTTTTAGTTTTTATTCATCAGCTCTATGGCTTAGTTATTATCGTCCTATGTGAAATTTAGTTCTGGTTAGTTTACTAAAATGCTTTTAGGTGTAACTAAAATTAATTTTAGTTTTAGTTTTAGTAACCAAGACAACACTACTTTGAGTATATAATGTTATACGGCCATGCCTATCATTCGTTTACTTATTTAGAATCACAGTGCAGCCACATGACAAACAAATTTTACCGAGCCCGTTCATATTTCCCGTGCTAATATTTTGCTCATGGTGTATTTTACATTAGGATGACTCTTCTGTTGCTAGAGGTGTGATTCTTTTATCAACGAAGTGCACAACGTGCATGTCATGAAAGTTCACATGTTCCTGTGGTTGCCATGCTCATGGGCTTTATTGGTTGCTGTAAAACCACATCAGCTTGTTGGGATACATTTCTTTACACTATGAGACTAAGTTGTCCAAACGATAACATAATTATACAGCTAGCTAAATATGTTAATGTTATATTCATCAGTCACTGTGTGCTTAAGTGTTGACGACATAGCCAGCTAGAATGATTAATTCTTAAACGTATGTCCCTCAAGTGAGAAGTTCTGGATTGATTTTGATTATGAAGACTAATTAATGAGCTATAATAATGTTTATAGTAGCAATAAGAATGATAATAATGAGGATGACGATGGTGATGATAATAATAATATAGTATGATAAAAACAACACAACAACCACAACAATAATAATAATAATAATAATAATAATAATAATAATAATAATAATAATAAGCAATACAATATTCATTTGATACAGGAGAATATCACAGGTCAGTTGGCTCAGTATAAACACCAGTGTTTATTTTTTGAGAAAAAAAGAGAAAAGTTAAACACTACGCCAAGTGCTGCCATTCAGCCACACCCATTCATTTATTTATTTGCATTTATAATCACGCTTAAGTGTACAATATTATTTCCGTCCTGGGTTCATACTTCCAGAGCTGATCTTTTCCTCTGCTGTATTTCACATTAAGAAGTCTCCTCTGTTACTGGAGGTATGATTCTTCATCAACTGTAAGTATGACTGCTCTTAAAAAAAGTGTGCATAGTGCATATCAGAAAGTTGAAAAATTCCTATTTTTATTGCACTCATTGACTTTATTGGTTGCTGAAAAGCCACATCAACCTTACATCTCTTTTCTCTAAGAATAATGTCCACACTAGCTAAATATGTTAAAATTTACATTCTTAAACAGAACAAAATCGTCAATGTTATAAGCTGAAATTTTTAGAAATTTTTTAATTTTATAGTAGTAACTTCACACGCAAATTAATGCGTCGTCGTCGTTATTACTGACACACAAGCGTATTATTATACAGATTATTATTATTGTTATTAATATTATTATTACTCTTACTATTGTTGTAGTTGTTGTTTTTATGGTTGTGGTATGGGTTGTTGAGTCTAATGACTTTGGTACCGTTATCATGAGTTGTGGGGACCGGTGATTCTCTAGTACTCACCCTAGCTAGGTCTGTGTTATTACTTCCATTCAGTTACTCATTCTCTGACAGGCCGCCACCAGTGTAAGGTCAGCCTTGGTAAGTGTTCGAATAGTATATAAAAGTTATTCACAACATACATAGACGCACTTACAGAATATAATATAAAATGACAAAAATAACTTGTATACAAAAATTTTTTATTCAAAAACTAACTTTTATACAAAGACCAACTTTCACACAATAACCAAATTTTATACAAAAATCAAAACAAATTCATGAACACAAAAAGGGCATGCAAGGTTTCTACTAAAACCATGTGCATAGGATTACAACCAGTAAACACACGTGACTGATTATTAAAACTTTACACTTTTACATGTACACACAAACTCAGTTCATTTCTTCTTCTTTATGTTCTTTCTCTCTTCTCTCTCTTCTCCATGCATGGTGGCTGGCCCCATAATTGTTGTTATTGTTTTTGTCATTGTAATTATTTTAATACTGATTAATATTGTTATTTTTATTATTGTTGTTGTGATTGTGATTATTATTATTGTAATATTATTGTTATTATTATTGCTATTGCTATTGTTGTTATAATTATTATTTTATTGTTATTATTGCTGTAATTATTATTTTAATATTATTGTTATTGTCTGGGACACACCCAGAGGGAGAGGTCAACAACATGATACATCTTTGATTAGCACTCTAAGGCTCAGCCGAGGGGGGTCTGCTTGTGGGCGCCTCTTCCTAAATGTACTATTAATCATATTCATTTGTATCTCCTCCCCTTTTCTACCCACTAAGTTTTGTTTCATCCCTTTACTCTTTAAACTTGTAGTCATTTACTCAAGGTATGCGCATTTTCTGAGACTATTTCTAGTGCGGCGGGAGACCCTGTCGGGCTGAGTGGTTAAAGGTTAATTGTGCATCTGGTCCTTCGATAGCTGAAGGCCATTGGGACACCTTATTACACGGGTGCTTTCTCATTGGTCCTTCAAGCCGGATCTCTTGGATAGGAGATCCGGACCTCGACCTCGCTCTATCATCGTGAACTGATCCAGTGACTTTCCCTTTCCTTCCCCTTCTGAGGCAGGGAGTGCGCCTTCAACATAAGGCCCTTCGTCCTCGAGGTTGGTGTATCGGTTGAGACAGAGCCAGCACAACCTCTTCCCGAAGCTCGCCAAAAACATAGAGCTATCAGACACCCCAATCCCTGAATACCTGAAGCCCGCCGAAGCACAGAGCTGTCAGATATCAGAAACTGGTCAATTGAACCTGAACTATCGATCTATCTATCACCGTATCGTTATCAGTCGAGTGAATAAACAATCTATCTATCGTGAATTATACTAGTCGTATCGTTGTTGAGACCTTGGGAATACTTCATTGGGAAAACATTTGGGAATATATTCTTGGGAATACATATCCATTTCAACCATCAATTGTGAACAATGCCAACCCTAGACGAAGAGTTAACCGAGATAGCGGCCATTCCAGATGTGGAGACTGTCCGTAAGAGGAAGTCAGCCAGACGAAGCCAGTACACATGGCTGAAACAGACCCTGAGCAAGATGATGCTCACAGAACCAAGGAAGATCCCAACCAGAGACTTAGAGCGGAAGGTTGCTGAAGCAAAGCGATCATCTGTGCTCCTACATGCCATGCAGGCCAGGCATGAGGAGTTTCTGTCTGACTCTGCTGATGCCAAGCAAGCAGAGGAGGAAGCTGGCTACGCTCTTCAGGAAGAATACGACGAGCTATTTACCGTAGCTGAAACGCTACTCGATCAGTGCACGATACACCACAAAGCGACCATTCTTCAAGAGGAGTTGGAGGGTCAAACTTCGAAATCTATCAGCAAAAGTACAAATCTCTCGAGCCTCAAATCACCATGTTAGCCAATCACTACCCAGAAGATGAATACAGCAAAAAACACACTGATAGGCTCAACAAAACAGTACGCCGTTTCCAGCAGCTCTCAGCCGAGGCCGAAGGCAGATCAAAACCTCCCACGCCATCATCTACACCACCAGCCAAAGGGACCAAATCAGACACAAGGCCAGTCAGCGTATCGTCCCGCCTTAAGTTGGACCTCCCTAAATTCAACGGGGAACCGACTGAATGGTTGGGATTCAAGGCTTTGTTTACTGCGGCCATGGATCGAGATGGCCCAGAGATCTCGGAGCATGAGAAATGCATACATCTACTCTCTTGCATGACATCTTCCTCTGCCAAACAGACGATCAAACAATTCTCTACCTCAACAGATGGCTACACTCAAGCTTTGGTAGCACTGGAGGATGCCTATGGTGGTAGCTGGCGGATTTACCCTCACCATGTCAATGCCTTGATCAGAGATGATGTCTACCATTACAACGCAGAAGGACTGAGGCGAATTAGGGAAACCATCGACGTAAATATCAAGGGAATCAAGGAATGTGGAGGTGACACTCTTCAGCAGTTCCTCGCAGCAGTCTTCATCAGTCGATTCGACAAAACTATGGCCTATGAATAGTCTCATTTCTGGGAGGATCTAGACAAGCTTCCCACACTACAAGAAGTTCGAGATTTCTTCCGCAAGTGAGAGCTACGGATGACAGATCAGCAACCGAAACCTCAACAACGTCCAAAGCAGAGTTATCAACACGAGAAACCGAAGCAACTGCCAGAGCGAGCCGTGACGGGAACGACTGAACCAGCGGTTATGCACTCATCCTCTTTATCGCAATGTGTTGCATGTCACAAGGGAAGACATTCGATACAGAGGTGTGAAGCATTCGGGGCACTTACACCTGAGAAGAGGAGGGACCTGGCCATGAAAGCTGGGATATGTTTTAATTGTCTACACCCTGGACATAGGGTCAGAAAATGTCAGTCCAGAGGTACCTGTCAAGTTTGCCGCTCCAACCAGCATCACACTCTGTTGCACTTAGTGTCAGCTCCAACAACTGACGGTGCTCCTACCAACACCAACATGAAAGCACTGGTGACCTATTGTGACACTGAGGGAGAGCCGTCCATTCTCTCTACTGCCATGTTTTATGCGTACAATGGAAGGTTACAGCAGGAAGGGAAGAGCCCTACTGGACAGTGGTTCTGTACCTTCGCTGATCACGGAACGTCTGGCTGATCAGCTGCGACTAACCAGGACACCATGTCAAAAGTCATTCACTTGTGCCAGTGGGAATCTCCTGAGCTCCGACAACAAGGTGACTATCAACTTGATGCCAACCAACAAGACCTTGCCAGACGAGTCAGTGGCCGTCATCTGCCGTGTAGTGAAGAAGCTGCCTAATACCATCGCACCAGATGTGGCAGCTACAGTCCTGGAGCCTTAACTACAACAGGGCCAAACTCCAGTGGCTGATCCTGCACTCGGTGGTGATATCGATGTGCTCTTGGGAGTATCGGACAGCAGCAGATGTCATCGCGGTCCGAGAGAATACACTCGTGACATGGCTGGCTACGCAGTACCCACAATCTTTGGATGGGGTTCTCGGTGGAAGGATGCCTGGGGCTCCAACCAACCAGACGGTCTTGTTGGTCCAACCTGCCAAGAAAACTACTGATGAAGCACTCCAACTCCTGTGGGAAATGGATCAAGTGCCGAATAACTCACCAAACATGACCAGTGAAGAAACCAGAGCGGTGGAACACTTCCACGACACCCATCAACGGACGGCCGACGGGAGATTCATTGTGAAACTTCCACGAAAAGAACCACCACCACCGTTAGGACAGTCTAAGTCTACCGCCATACGTCGATTCTTGAGGAACGAGAAGTCCCTGAGAGCAAAGGGACAACTTGAGCAATTCCAAACCATGATGAACGAATATTTCTACGCTGAAGTGGTGCCAGACAATCAACTGAACAAACCCGAGTGTGAGACATACTACTTCCCAATTCATGGAGTAGTCAAGGAAGCTTCGATGACTATGAAGCTGAGGGCAGTCTTCGACGCATCATGCAAGACTTCATCTGGATACGCCCTCAATGACCAACTTATTCCAGGGCCTAACTTATACCCTCTCCTCACCACTGTGCTAAATCGCTTTAGGATGTTCCAGGTCTCGTTGACGGCGGACATATCGAAGATGTTCCGGGAGATCTTGTTGCACACATCAGAACGAGATTTCCATCGGTTCATCCACAGACAGGAGTCGGGTCAACTGGTCAGCGCCCGAATGAAGAGGCTAACATTTGGAGTGACGACTTCGCCATTCTTGGCAACCCAGACTTTACACAAGCTGGCAGACCTGTGTGAGGGAAAGCATCCCAGAGTATCTCAACTGATAAAGTCATCCTTCTATGTTGATGATTGCCTAGCCGGAGCTGCCCACCGTGGACGAAGCCAAGGTACTGGCAAGACAACTAGTACAGGTCTTCAAGAGTATTGGCATGCACGAGCGTTTCAATTGTAACACTTAGCGAATAATTATTGCTACTACACGGGAGCATTTCCGGTATGCTCATGAATTCATGAGCTGCGCGACCTCTTGGCAAACCACAATCTTTGAGCTAATATTTCTCCCCCAAAATTTTTGGGGGACTGTTTTCCTCATGCACAGAGCAAGAGTCACCTTTAAGTACTGCCTGCATGCAACTGCGCATAGCTAACCACTAGGGTATTCCCTTACATAACCCTTTACCTGACATACCACAACCAACAGGTGTGAATTCAATTTTAGTTACTTCCTTGTTTGGTGGAATATCTGGTTACTGGGACTTTTCCGGGTCTTTGCAATGAGGTCAGTCAATAGAATAAACACATCTACTAGAAAATCAGCAAATCAAATTGATTCAATGTTTTTTATGTACCATATGTCCACCACAAAACATGCAACTTTTAAATTCAAAGTTCGGTCACATTCCATGATCAAGAGCTGCAGAAGCACTGCAGAATTTGTGGAGGTAGACAGAACAAATCTAAAGGGAGGAAAACTCAGTCAGTCCATTCCTGCACTGAGCACACGATGGATCTGGAGAACTTTGCGGGAGTTCCCAGAGACCTTGGTGGCAGTTTAGTGGCCATCACTGCAACACCCAGCATGTTCTGTCATCCTTGCTTCCTGAAGCTAAGGAGAATCAAGATGGCCAGTCAAGACGGTGCTCCCTTTCAGCCCATAACAGCAGTAGAATGGACCTCACATACTGATGAGGACTGCCAGGTAACTGCACAAAAAAATAACCAAAAAAATAAAAATAAAATACTAATGATAATAAAATAATAATAATAATAATAATAATAGTAATAATAATAATAATGATGATGATGATAACATTACAAGAACAATAATATTATGAAGTGTATGCAATTTATATATCTGACTGGTAGGCTAAATTGCAGACCCTGACAATACTATTGATAAATATTAAAAAAAAATTGTATATATATTCACCAGCTATCTCAGATTAGATAGCTAAAGAGCAAGACAGGATAGCCCATAATTAAGGAAAGGCAGACTGATAATATTGCATGCAAGCTCATCTCACAGGCTAAACAGAATGACAGGTCAACCCACAAATCAAGGCAAGGCAAACCTTGATAATACAATTGAATAGAAACTCCAACTTCCTTTCCCAGCCAAAGAAGCAGCTAAAATTTCCTCCCCACAATAAAAATTTAAAAAAATTATAGCTAATATTTCTTGCCAGCTCAAGTGCATTACTAATTCTAAATTAGCTTTTAATTAATTTTAAACTACATTATTCACTTCACAGATATGCTTAAACTTCTTACAGTCTGCCAAAGGAGGAAGGAAAGCAGCCAGCAAAGTGGTAGGTAGGGGCAGACCCAGTGGAGAGACACCCAAGGCTGTGATCAACTACATCAGATCCCTCGCACTATCCCCTTTTCCAAAGGAAGATCCACATCCTCAATTCATATCTTCTTCAGCTGTGAACAAGCTCCTTTGCTGCATCTGCTGTGAAGTAGCAGCTAATCCCGCATCTCTTTCCTGTGGAGAGACAATCTGTTCATAGTGTTGTTGTGAGAGTATCCAGGTTGCTTACTCATTAAATTGTATTGCTGCTTCAGTCACACATTGAACAGTGAAACTGTAAGTGCTGCTCCACCATTGTTCATGTCCCTGCTATCCAAGTTGCTTGTGTCCTGCATCAGAAGGTGTGGAAAAACCGTTAAGCTTCAGGACTACCAAAAACATCTTGATAGCAGATGTAAGTCCTACATGGTGAACACTGACTCACCATCTAAGGTGACGCTGAAAGATATATTCAGCAAGCCAACCACAGAACCAGCAACTCCCACAGAAGTGAAAGCAGCTCAGCACTTAATCAGGCGACTCATTCGCCATGGAGAAAGTGCTTCCAATACATCTGGAGTTATAAAAGTGCCAACCAGTGGTCAGGTAGGAACCGCAAAACAACAACAATAACAATAATACAGTAATATTGACTGTTCAGGCCAGCTGAGCAGTCTCTTCAAGTTTTCCTCCCTGATGTCAAGAAGCAGCCATCAAATAACTATTATCATTATTTCACTTATCCATTTAGTTATTCATTCACCTGTTGTAGTATCATTTTCTTTCATTATTCCACTTATTGAATTATTATTTCTGTCGTATTTCGTCGATGTTCGTCAATCGTCGATGTTCGGAACTCGTTTCCAAGTTATAATTTGTTTATTTCATTCTCGTTCTTTCAGTTGTTGTTTTTGTCAGTTATTGTAAAGATCAAGTTACCTTGTGTCTATTCTAATTACCTATAACTAACTGATCAGCCTGTTCAGGTTAACTTTACTTTTGATCACTTCAGTGATCTGGTCCTTCGAACACTACTAAGTGCATTTGTGAAGCTACCGCTCTTCTAAGTGCATTTGTTATTGTGTAGGGAGTTACGCCCCGACATTGACAATAATAATAATAATATTGACAATAATAATAATAATAATAACAACAATAATATTAATAATAATAACAATAATAAATACAGTACTTACTTACATTGCTCAATGTTGTACTTACGTAATGCGCTATCCAACTATATAGCCAATCACTCTAATGCAAGTTCCAGGGTGTCGGATAGCAAGTGGTGAAGCTAGCAGCAGGACAGTCAAAAGAAGGGCCGGTGTTCTGGAGACTGTACGAGAAGCTACCAGCGGAGGTGATAGCACCTCTCAGTTAGCTGCTGAGGTCAACTGCCTGACTAAAGTTCAGCGCGAAGAACTTCTCCAGCAGGTACAACTTCCCCTTACTATCCCAGTAGATCATGCTCTTGCTATGAAGGCTGATCTCTCGATCCCCTGGACAAAGCTGAGTGTCCTTAGAAGGTAACTCTAATAACAACAACAACAAAATTGCATTGTCACAGCTCTGGACATGTATCAAGAACACATAAAGGAGGCGTAAGGAATGCAGATTAAGTATGATGAAGTTGTAAACATAAATAGCACCAAAAATTAAAACTAAATCATTTTTGTTTAGGGAATGTACAGTTCACTTGTTCTTATCTGGAGACTATGAGTTCTTGTGTCGAATGTATGGCCTTAGTGGGGCAAGTGGTATGTAACGTCAGCATATTACACTGAATTAGTTCAAAGAATATTTGTTACCTGGTCGTCATAATTGCTTGTGGTGTCATATCACAAACTCTTACCTTGGACAGCCATTGGTGAAGAGAGGATCATTTCCAGCACGCTCCCTCCAAACCTTGAGTGATGATCACGCACGTTTTCTCTCACACGGTCATGGGGACATCAAACTAGCCAAACATTACAACAATGTCATCGGCTCTGTAATTTTTGATATTCCTCTTGAGAACGTAAGTATAGTTGATATAATGATATTTTTTTTAAGTTTTACCTTAATTATCCTTATTATAGGTGTGTATACCAGGACTGCACCTCTCCTTAGGCATTTACAACCGCCTGTGGCTGCTTCTGGAGGAGAGCTGCAAAGAGCTCAATTTCATTCTTGCCACGAGTAGTTCTGGTTTCGTCAGTGGTGTCATCAGCTGCTGTGATCATGATGACCTGCACAAATTGTCTAATCTGAAGCTAGAGCTGGACACCGATAGGAGGTACTCAGAACACATTTCTGAATTACTTACCTACTACTCTCCAATTGATTTATGTGGGTGAACAAGGAGCAGAGTCCATTCACGCTCACATAAATCAATTGGAGAGAACATATCAGGGAATACCTAACGAAGTAGACAGGCTGAAATACATTTTCCGAGAGCAGGCACTTAAGTCTGATCCATCCTTGACATCTTTGAGACCACCACTCAAAAAGAGGAAGAAAAATGCCAAGGATGCAGAAGTGATGTCTACTTCATAAGCACAAGTCACCTTCTTTTAGCTTTTTGTAAAACAAAATTTGTATATACCTCATCTTTGTATACTCCTGCTTGCCATAAGTAGAAAGTGCACCTTGCAAAAAGTGACATAACTTCAACAACAAAAAATTGAATTCACACAAAACTTGGTCCAACAGACTCAGATAAGTTTACTCTTCATTTAGTACCTTCTTTCTCAGCCAGTAAAAGTTCCAAAACTCTTCTGCACCTCAAACAATACCGCTATTTTAAGCGAGAAGTGGCGCCGCGGTGGTGAATGTTTTTTCTTACTTTTATTTTAAATTGATCAATTAAACTACTCAGGCTTGGATTTCCCCCTGCTGGGGCCCGCTCTACCTGCTATTTAAAGCCCAGGAAATCCATTTCCTTTCTAAGAGTCTGTGGTTGCCAGGATGGTTGCTATGAAAATTTAACCTAGGAAAAATTTCTGGGGGTGTGTCTAAGTGCCATGAGTTGGCACTGAATGAAACACCCGTGCATGACTCTCAGAAAATTTTGGTCAAACTCCTCTGAACTCCTCAACGCAATCCCAGCAGAACTTAGGGAAACATCTGATCTAAACATTACCGATCCATCGTCAGCAGCCAAGACTCTGGGAATTCACTGGACAGTGGACTCAGATACATTGCATGTGGCTACGCCTCATCAGATCGAACGAACTCATGCTACCAAGAGGGCAGTGGCATCTGCTGCTGCTCAGATGTACGACATCCTGGGACTTTGGGCAGCAGTGACAGTGATGGCTCGTATCTTACTCCAGCAAATGTGGAGAGCTAAGTTGGAGTGGGATGAAGAAGCGCCAGAGGCAATCACACAACAGTGGACAGCATGGATGCAGGACTTGGAGGGACTTACTCAAAATCCCATCCCAAGGAAACTCCTCAGATCCAACAAGACATTCTGTCTTCAACTTCATGGTTTTTCAGATGCCTCAACCAAGGCCTACGCGGCAGTTGTGTACGTGAGAGTTGTCTATAGAGACTCTACCATGTCGTCTAACTTCGTGATCGCCAAGTCTCGAGTAGCTCCAGTCAAGCCGGTGACCATACCAAGGCTAGAACTGACTGCAGCTGTGTTGCTGGCACGGTTGCTAGCAACTGTCGCATCAGATCTATCTATTCCCATGGATAACTGCTATGCCTGGACGGACTCGTCTATAGTGCTGTCCTGGCTCAGACATGCTCCAGAAACACTGAAGACCTACGAAGCCAATCGAGTGACTACTATCTTAGAGATTCTTTCCCGTGGACAGTGGCGACATGTCCGGGGAGAAGAGAATCCTGCTGACTTACCGAGCCGAGGAACATCAACTTCTGAACTCATCAAATCTGAGCTGTGGTGGCATGGCCACCATGGCTGTTGCTCTCTCCAGACGAATGGCCGGTGACCAGACTAAATCACAAGACCAACGGTGAGGGACTTAAACCTATCCTCTCTGCCTTGGCAACCACCACCCCAGAGTGGTCCCTGTGGGAAAGATATTCTGATTATAACCGACTTGTTTGAATCATCGCCTATTGCCAGAAGTTCTTGCCTAACAGTCGTCAGAAAGACAAGACGACTGACGGAGTTCTGACCCCAACAGAAATTGAGAATGCCAGACTAACAACACTCAAACAATCTCAAGTATCGTCCTATTCTGAAGTATTGGACTGGCTTTGGGAGAAGAAACCGATCTTTAAAGTTCATGTCTTGAGCAAATTCGACATTGAACTCAATGATGCTGGCATGATCATCATCAGAGGGAGAGTCAAGAAATCTCCAGAACATCTACATGAACAACAGATCGTTCTATTACCAGATTGCTAGTGTCAACCCTACATCGCACTTATCACCATCCCGGAACTTCAACTCTCCTCAGTCTGTTAGCCGAAACTTATCATATTCCCAAACTACGGAATCACCTGTAGCAGCTGAGCAGGAGCTGCGTTATCTGTCAGAAGGCTTACGCCCAACCTACTTCTCAAAAGATGGGAAACCTGCCGCCTGTGAGGACTACACCTGCTCCACCATTTGACCGAGTAGGAGTTGACTTCGCCGGGCCATTCATGATCACCAGAGGAAAACTGAGAAAGCCTACACGAGTGAAAGTATACGCCGTCGTGTTTGTTTGCCTAGTAACAAGGGCAGTTCATCTTGAACTCTGCGGAGATTTGTCTACCGAAGCATTCATCGCATGTCTCAGACGTTTCTGAGCCAGACGAGGCACACCGAGTCATGTGTATTCTGACAATGGGACTAACTTGGTAGGAACGAAGAATGAAGTGGAGGAGCTACAGTCACTACTCCTCAACCAGAACACCCAAGAAGCAATCTCTCATTTCTCGACAAAACAACGACTTCAATGGCACTTGTCTCCACCTAGAGCTCCACATTTTGGAGGCATCTGGGAGGCCGGAGTCAAGGCCATGAAGACCCTCTTAAGAAAGAATTTGTCATCCAGGCCTCTGAGATACGACGAGCTGGAGACTATCCTTATCGAGGTGGAGGCAGTACTTAACTCACGTCCGTCAGAGCCCTTCACTTCAACTGATCCTGACTCAACCGAACTCATCACGCCAGGACATTTCCTCATCGGACGTCCACTGTTGGCTCCTCCTCAGCTCGAATTAATGACACCCAGAAACCAGATCTGCTTAAGCGATGGTCTTACGTTCAACGACTTATTCAAGATTTGTGGGTGACATGGAGAGCCACATACCTTCAAACCCTCAACGCCAGAGTAAAATGGCAAAAGAATCGTTGAAATGCTCAAGTTGGAGACATCGTTCTCGTGAAGGATGAAGTGCTGACAGTGAGATCATGGCCACTAGGCAGAATCATTCAGATATACCCAGGAACTGACGGACACGTTCCAGTAGTTGATATCATCTACAATGGACATCTCTACAAGCACGCCACCAACAGATTGGTACTGCTGATAGTCGCACCTTCTTCCGCCCCGGGTGGATGTCTGGGACATGCCCAGAAGGAGAGGTCAACAACATGATAACATCTTTGATTAGCACTCTAAGGCTCAGCCGAGGGGGGTCTGCTTGTGGGCGCCTCTTCCTAAATGTACTATTAATCATATTCATTTGTATCCCCTCCCCTTCTCTACCCACTAAGTTTTGTTTCATCCCTTTACTCTTTAAACTTGTAATCATTTACTCAAGGTATGCACATTTTCTGAGACTATTTCTAGTGCGGCGGGAGCCCCTGTCGGGCTGAGTGGTTAAAGGTTAATTGTGCATCTGGTCCTTCGATAGCTGAAGGCCATTGGGACACCTTATTACACGGGTGCTTTCTCAGTTATTGTTAATATTATTATTATTTGTTATTATTATTATTATTATTATTATTATTATAACAAAATTAATAATAACAACAAATACAACATTATAATGTGCAAGCATGTGACCATAGTGTCAAATACTATTTAGCTACATTTTATCCCAATTATTATATTATATGTGTGAGCACATGTGTATGGGAAGGCTGAAGCAACACATATTCCTTTGTGGTAAGGGTTAAATTCCTTTTTGATTAGCTCTAAACCCTGCCCTAATCTACATACACACACATAAATATCTATACATATATATATTTATTGCAGCTTTGATATTTTTACATGAATATTTCCGCATCACGCGAGCGTTCTGTATTCTCCCATATTGTACGGTTTATATTGTACGCTCGTTGTAGCGCGCGCGTAGCGAGTAAAATCAATGAAAATTGTATTGTAACCGGTTGAGAAAAATTTCAAAGAAGCAATAAATCACTTATCACACTCGTCGTACAATATGGGAATGATATTTTACTCTCACGCCACATTTTCACTCGCCTTTGGCTCGTGAAAATATTTTGCGTGCTCGTAAAATATTTTCCCATATTGTACTCTGACTCGTGCTATAAGTATTATTTATTGCACCTTTTATATTTTTAATTGAATATTTCCGCATCACGCGAGCGTTCTGTATTCTCCCATATTGTACGGTTTATATTGTACGGTACACTACGCATGCGCGTAGCGAGTAAAATCAATGAAAATTGAATTGTAACCGGTTGAGAAAAATATCAAGGCAGCAATAAATCACTTATCACACTCGTCGTACAATATGGGAATGATATTTTACTCTCACGCCACATTTTCACTCGCCTTTGGCTCGTGAAAATATTTTGCGTGCTCGTAAAATATTTTCCCATATTGTACTCTGACTCGTGCTATAAGTATTATATACATTATATATATTATAATATATAGATATTATAGATATACATATTACTTATTACAGGGAGTCAGAGTGTGGTATGGTGATATATTTTAAGAGCAGGCTAATTTATTTTCAAGTGCCAGAGGCAGTGAAATATCTAGCCATAACAAGCTGACAAGTGTAATAAGTGGTTTATTCCTTGCTAGATATCTTCACTGAAGTAGTTTGTACTAGGGCCAGTAACTCTAGGGGTGAAGTTGGCTGTAAAACTCTCTAGGGGCTCCCCATAACCCCAGCAGATATTGTAGCAGCTGCACTAACCTGTTGGGTAGGTTCCACTTAGCTGTAAGAATCCTGAAAACTGGGAAGCGAGGTGGTTGCTATAACTACTGTAACTACTTGCAAGGCAAGCCATGAGATAACTCTATGTGATAACTTAACCCTTTCGTTCCGGATCCCGCTTTAAAGCGGGTTAAGACCGATTGACTTCTCCGAATTTTTAAAAATAGTTACTTTATAGCTAGAACCTTCAGATTGCATACACAGGTGCCCAATGCATTGGAGAAGCATCTAAAATAGCTTTCAGCCAGGACTGCTTCGACAGTACCTCACAGCAGTTGCGTTTATTTCTTCCTCGGCAAAAAAAAAAACATCGGTTCTCCGTCGAATTTAAAAAAAGTTACCTTCTTCACAGCAGCTTCATTTATGGATCCAGTCATCTCCAGAGCTTTGTAGAAGCAGCAAAAAATTGCTTGAGCTCAGTAGCCTTCCATAACACATTGAAACAACCGCTTCTTTGCCGACCAAGACTTTGCGGTTTGACTTACTGTCTTCTCCATTTTTTATAAAATCGCCAGTTCAACTGGGGACCTCCCTATTACGTACAGTCTTAGGTAATGCTTATTACATCATAGGAAAAAAGTGAGCGTGTCGTGTGACCTCGGTAACTATGCAAAAAAAAATTTTTTTCAAAGTCATTTTTTGGAAGATGGCGTCTAGAAGTTACAATGCGGTGCAAGTTTTAGACTTGCTTGATGTTGACTCTAGCGACTCAGGATCAAGCGGAGAGAAGGGAGACGACATCTAGGGCTATAGGAGGCCCTGTATCAGGGTTGGTGGACCAGACCCCGTCAACTCTGATACTGAAAATGGGAGTCAAGAAGATGATCGAGGTAAGCTTGTCTTTCTCTTGTCTTTCTCTTGAAAAATAGCAAGCTTCTGTTGTGGAAAGGACTTATTTATAGCTATATTGAGATAGAGTAAGCTGTTTAGCTATAATATATATATATATTTCATTGAATTTTGAGATTTAAAAGTGGCTTGTGGTTTTTTGAACAAATTCAAATTTTCAAAAAAATTAAAAAAGTTTTTACTTCATATACTACTAGGACCAGATGTGAATGCAGTCACCGACCCCGATTACGCAGATGAGGTGACAGGACAGGAGCAGAGTCTTCCAGTGATGAAGGAGAGGATACCGGACCTGAGTCTTCCAATGATGAAACACGAATAGGCAGCAGGTTCCAGTTATGAAGAAGAGGAAGTGGCTCCTCCTGCTCCGAGTTCTGGACGTCCTCGCGGTCGGAGAAGGCGGGAACCGAAGAACAAGAGTCGGGTGGATGAGGTAGGGAGAGAGTAGAAGAAAGATGACAACACACCCATTGATATTCCATAATCTTTTGTGTGAAGGACCACAGACTTTGATATTTGTGGCTGCTCCCCCCCCCCCCTGAACATCCCAAAAGTTGTAATATGTATTGTTATTGTCGTTGTCGTTGTCTGTGTTTTTGTGGTGTTGTAGTGGAGCTTCACACTCGATGTATATGTGTGTGCGTGGAGTTGAAATGTTATTCTGGCGCTTCCGGGGAGGGAACGAACTCGGGGGGGGGGAGGGGGGTCTTTTCCAATCGGGGCTACTATGCCCATGTAAGTTGAATTTCATGTATGTGTGTGTGTGTACACCAGTCAATTTATATTATACATTTATTTTTATGATCTGTATTCACCTGTATCTTTTTTTTTCTAGTGTGTGTGTATGTGTGTGTGTGAATTTGAGAGGGAGCATCCGTGGACAAACAGTATGTGGCGCTTCCGTATACAACCTGGGAGAGAACTCTGGATCTTTTTGGATCGTGACTACTATGCCCATGTAAGTTGAATTTCATGTGTGTGTGTGTGTGGTGTGTACACCAGTCAATTTATGTATAATAAAATATACATTTATTTTTATGATCTGTATTCACCTGTAGCTTCTTTTTTCTTGTGTGTGTGTGTGTGTGTGTATGTGTGTGCGTGCATTTGTGGAAAGAGAGAGAGAGCAACCATGAACAAACAGTATGTGGCGTTTCCGGATCCAACCTGAGAGAGAACGAACTCGGTGGTCTTTTTCGGTCTGTGACATCATCCATGCCTGGTAAGTTGAATTTCATTTTTTCAACTTACTGATATTTGGGTGTCCAGCTAGGGCTGGGGGGGGGAGGGGGGGGGGGGGGTTATGGTACAAGAATGTCAGTGAAAAGTAATGACGGGGGAGGGGGGGGTTATGGTACAAGAATGTCAGTGAAAAGTAATGACGGGGGAGGGGGGGCTCAATTCAGCGAGGCCAGCTGTTATGTTACAAATGTCATTGTTGTCTTGTGTTTTTTTTGTATTGTATGGAGGTTTCGGATCCTGTGGGAGGGATCGTTCAGTCTGTGACACCATCCATGCCGGGTAAGTTGAATTCCACGTGTGTGCTTGTACTGCTTTTCATTTTCAAAGTACACTTTCTCAATACATGTTTCTCTCATGTACAGTGTAGAGTATACATACCAGGGTTCATACAGTGGGAGGCATGGCTGGGTTCCCCCCTAGAATTTTGGGAGTTGAATAGAAATGAACATTTAGGAAGCATTTATTTTTAGTCTGATATTGTATCCCATTATGTTCCTATCATAACTGAGCCATTTAGTGCATAGGACCGAACACTGATCATCAGTGTGAAGTATAGACTCGTATGCAAAGATGTGCATCAAAGTAGTGTAGGTTCCAAAAAATGGGTGTGGCGAAGTACACTCGGAGCCCCACCCCAAACAAAAATCCTGTATAAAACTGCATACAACACATCATAAAGTTGCAATTATATAGGATCATGAATAATTTGTTGTTTGTATTACAAATATCTTTGTTGTTTGTGTTTTTGTGTATATGAAATTGTTTTGTAGTGGAGCTCGACGTCCGATGGCATACGTTCCTTGTGGACACTCATAGATGTCTCCTACATGATCACAATCAGCACCACACACAACAAACAACATATTTTATTGTTGAACTAATATAATATTGGTATATAATGCATCAAACAATATTATTTCTATTTTATTTTATTTTTTTATTGATGGGAAAAGTGGATTTTTGGGGGGGAAAATTTTTTTTTTTTTGAAGTATTAGTAGATGGCTTAAATATTATTCAATTTTCTCAATCAAAAAATGAGGGGAATCCCAAACTCTTGGTCTATTTAGTGATATATGGTTGCTATGGGGTTTTCCCAGCCAGCATCGAGTTAAAAAAATAAAACGGCAATGCTCTATTCCGCGGTAGAAAATTAGATTTTTCCGTGCGCGTCAAAACAATTCAGGAACGAGAGGGTTAAGATATCCCATGGGTCACTTACCTAAAAATAACATTGTGAAGATATTATATATATATTATACACATTAACCTTGAAGAGTGGTCTACTATAAGTATCAGTGCCAGCATTTATGAAAGTTATAGTAATACAAAATTACTAGTTCCACAGTTCCCATGATAAGGTTACACTAGCTGGGGACTTTGCTGCACCAGTGAAACCTGCACACATGCACTCACACACACACACACATGCACACACACTTATGCATGCACCTACACACTCGCACATGCATGCACATACATGTCGACAGCCTATTAGCATGTATTTATAAGCATGTAATATGGTCAACATTGTACATGGTGGTAAGAAGCCATTTAACCTGAACTTTTACTGAGGCTTGTAATCCAATATGTCTCCCCTACTCACCAGTGTAGGGTACTGGTACACCACAAAGTGACTGCACCACCAATGACTACGAGTTATTCCCATATTTGAATTATTTACGTTGTATTGTTTACAAATCCATAGATATCGATGCTAAGTTTATGAATGATAATACTTTGATGTGTGCAAACTTTACATCACTCAGACTCAGGGAGCATTGTCGTTATCAAAATTGAAAGTGAAAGTTATGGTCACTGCATCATCATTACATTGATCTTTTGATAATATTGCTTGAATAAAGAAAGTTGTCACACTTTGCCGTATTGAGCTCAGGTCTGTCTTTAATTGCAGTACGTAAAAATGGCAGCCATTTTGAAAATGAGTTGAAATTTTTATTACAGGGTGAATCTGCAATGTTCTTATAGCCAAAAACATTAATTAGTGTGTATTCTAATACTGTATCAATTTTTCATGCTTTAATCATCATATAATAATATAGTACTTATTACATGAGTCAGAGTGTGACATGGTGAAATATTTCAAGAGCAGGCAAATTTATTTTCACGAGCCAGAGGCGAGTGAAAATAAAGCCTGAGAGTGAAATATCTAGCCATATCACTCTGATGAGTGTAATAAGTGGTTTATTCCACACTACCACACTAGATATCTTCACTACTGTAGTTAGTACTACTAGGACTGGTAGCTCACTGGGTAAAGTTGGTTATAGAGGCTCTTACCCCCCCCCCCCCCCCCCCCCCCCCCCCCCCCAACCCCCCCCCCCCCCCCCCCCCCCCCCCCCCCCCCCCCCCCCCCCCAGAGCTGCTCTAACCAGGTTGAGTAGGCTACAAAAACCAGGAAAAAGGGTGGCTAGTTTGGCCGGTTGTTACAACTACTAGGGTAATGAGCTTGGAGGACTTATGCATTGAAGCCCTCTTCTCTGTTCAAACACCTAGTAAATATATAAGTATAGGTAAAGATGATTTGTGAAGGAAATCTAGCTAGAGCGGCTGTGGCAGTCATGGTGAAGAATTGCTGTGTGGTTGGATGTACAAACTATGTAGGAAAGAAAGGAGGGCTCAGCTTTTTTAGATTTCCACTTACAGATAGGAATTGGTGCCAGAAGTGGGAAGCTGCTATAAGAAGAGAAGGGTGGCATCCAGTCAAGTCTTCAAGAATATGCAATGAGCATTTTCTTAATGGTATGGAAGTAGTCAATAGTTCATAGTTCATAATTGTTGTTGTTGTTTTTTTGTAGGACAACCAAATATCTGCCCTTCACATCCTGATTATGTTCCTAGCCTGTTTCCTTCTACGTATCGACAAAAAACAGCCAATAAAGGTAGTACAAGATATCAAAGATTTAAAAAAAGAGCAAGCGAAACCCAGTCTCATCTAGAAGAGCAGGTAGACAAACTAATTGAAATTCCAGGTACAGTAGCAGAAAAAGTACAGGGTAATAATGAGAATATTGAAATAGTAACTAGTGATGAGCAAAATAGAAACCAATGGAAACTGCCTTTTCACCTTTGACATCAGAAGCAGAAGTGTTTTGCCACCGAGACATGCAAACTGAAAATAAACTGTAGCACACAAACTAAATGTGATATATTGAAGGTGATGTTGAATCTCTGTTGGAAAAGAATAAGGTGTTAGCGAAGAAAGTATTTGGAGTAAGAATTATTGAAGGCAATGATGTGGCTACCAAGGTTTTTACTCGCTTGCCATCATGGGCTATGTTTCTTCACGTTTTTATGTTTCTTTCTCTATTTGTAACTCCAAGTAAAGTTGTTAAACTTGACGATGAATTTTTCTGTTTTAGTAAGGCTACGGTTAAACCTTTTCATTACAGATTTGTCCTCTAGACTTGGTGTTTCCAATGGAACTGTGTTTAATATATTTCAGAAGTGGCTGGATGCAATGTTTGTTCGGTTGCAATTTCTTATCACTTGGCCCTCCCGAGAAGTTATGCAAAACAATATGCCTTTAGTTTTTCAACTACTTTATCCTCGCTGTCGAATCATTATAGACTGCTCAGGAATATTCATTGAAACACCAAGTAGTTTTGATGCCCGCTCCAAGACCTATTCTAACTATAAAAAGCATAATACTGTTAAGTTCTTAATTGGCGTAACACCATGTGGTACAATTTCTTACTTATCACAATGTTGGGGAGGGCATGTGTCAGATAAGAACATTACACAAGAAAGCAATTTTTTGTCATTACTTAAACCTGGTGATGTTGTATTAGCAGACGGATTTACATTGAGTAAAGATATTGCGATACATGGTGGAATTCTTGAAATACCAGCTTTTACAAGAGGAAAGCAGCAATTGTCTCAAGAGGATGCAGAAAAATCAAAGCAACTTTCAAAGGTACGAATACATGTTGAAAGGGTCATAGGACTACTAAAAAATAGATACACAATATTAAAAGGAACTTTGAGTTTGAGTCTCATCAAGCATAAAAATGATGAAAATGTGGCGAATATTGACAAATTGTTGACTGTTTGTAGTGCAGGGGAACCTGTAGTCATTGGATGTGTTTAAGCTATCATTACTTAACTGTACTATTATATTAATCACATAAGCATCACTTTGATTCTACAATTACTCCATGTTTGTGCACCATATCAATTGTTATAAATCCAAATTTAATGTCCTGTTTTGGAGTCGATCATAGTTATACATTAAATTCTAAATTTCTTTTTTATCAGTTGGCATTTGCTTTGTATTAGCTAAGATATTGTAGAATGGAAAGCTTTCCATATTCTAGCTACAAACATACCAATGCAAACACAGACAGACACACAAACACACAATACATATTCATCTTTATAACATTTTATGAAAATGATTTCAGGAGTATAGATATAACTGAACTTTAAATGTCATCATTGTCCAGCTAGCTACTTACAAATTGAACAAAACCAGTCTCCATCAGGTTCATCAGCGATGTCAACACATGAAAAGTGAAACCATTTATAAGGACAAGATGAGTTGTCACATGCTATCATCTAACTAAATTCACCTTTTCGACAAAAACAGTATACATCTGCCTTTTCCTTTACACATAGGACTTGTGGAAGAATGCAATTCAAAAAAAATAATTTAAGTTTAGGTTCTATTTCCAGAAAAATGGATGGATCTTTATTGATTCTTTCTATGTGTATCCCTTTAGGAGTCCAACATACAAAATCACAATAACTGCGGTTACATATATAGAGCTGACCCTGTACCTGCATATAATAATCATGCTGAGGACACAACTTTGTTCCAGTACTGGTTTGCTTCAAGTAGAACTTCGAGTCAACTACAAGAGTTGGGTCTACATCTCGTTTACTGTAAGGACATTTTATTTCAAGCAATCCTGGTCCACAGGACTTCAAAAGAACTATGCTTATTGCCAACAGCAGAAATGGCTTTCCTGGCAACATCTTTATTAAATCTACCCCATTCTAATGCTGGAACTTTGGGAATTTTTTTTGATTGTAAAATAGCTTCAATTAAATATTTCGAAGGGTTATCTATTGAAGCTTTGGAAACTGCTCCAAAATGAGAAGCTGTTACTCTTCCTTTCCAATGTTCAAACCAAAGGAGAGACTTGCTTTGAAATTTGGTAACTTCAGCTAGGTATTGAGCATCATTCTCACTAAATTGCAAAGTTTTGAGCAACTTCTGACTTTCATCATGCCATTGCTCGTCAGACACCATCTTGTAGCCTGGATCACTGAGAGACATAATTGTTGGTGGAAGCTGTCGCGCCACTCCATAATTATTACGACGTGGGCCTATCTTCATAGTGCAGACATTTAGTATTGCAGAAGTTGGAAGTAAAGTTTGAACCGTTTCAATGAACACCTACTTTTCATTGTAGTTTGGTGGAGGGACTATTGCTGATATCTTGTGGGCAGGACTCTGCTGCTTTGATTCAGTTCCACACTTATGAGTGACAAACTTGATGTCGACAATTCGAGCAGGCTCATGCTATAAAAATAAAGTATAAATAAAAGTTCTTTTAGAATAATAATAATAATCTTAAAATAATTATATATTAATAAAATTTACTTTCTTGCTAAATATCTGGTTCCATCGACATAAACTTGAAGTACCAGCAGTGTAACCAATTCGAACTGCAGACTCTACTTTAAACATCACAGCAGCTACGTGGGAGCATCCTTCACTCAACCTACAAGAATTAATCCAGCATCATATTATTTAACCAACTGAAACTACAACTAGCTACTTACCCTGCCATACATTTACAATGAGCTGTTACAATAGTGCCATCTCCTCTCACAGCTATCCAGGCATCATGGGGTTGTCGGGAGATTTCATGCTGGGATTTACATATGCACGTAATATGCAAAGCTCAGGACCAATAATCCACACCTTTTACATCACGTACAAATCTAGAATGCATGTATGTATATCAAGTATTACAGTGTCAAATTAAAAGCATCTATACAGTTCAAGTCCACTATCCCACTCTGAAAATAGTTGTATGCTTGTAAACTTTTCCACTGCATTAGCTCTAAAATAACAAAAAATGTGTCCATATTCAACAGGAGGCCATAAAGTCTGGTCATCTATGAATTTGAGCAAGCTTCTTTCAGAGTAGGTTCATCTTCTTCCTGGAGACCAAGAAGGTTAATTTTTTTCGTGTACCTCTGTTTTGCTACACCTTCTAAAGACTTGCAGTACTCACTCATCCTCCTTGGTTGAGCCACCAGCTGATGAAGCCCTTTCCCCCCAGTGGGCGTGACCCGACCGCGCCCATGTACGTGAATATCATTAAAATTCCTCGGCGGTTTTTGGATGAAACTATGAGCTTTCATATTCCCAAATTTGGCAATTGCTTTAATCCACAAAAGAATACTATATAATGGTCATTGACAATGGTTAGTTCAAATACAATAGCAGTATAGATAATGAAAGTGTTTCACTATCTTGGTTGGAAAATGTTCAATTTAACACTAATTCTTCTTTTTACTTCAGTGTGTGCAGCTGAATTCTATCAAATCAACAGGACCAAAACTTTGTGCTTCTCTGAAGTAGCTGAATTCTTCTGCTCTAAACATGGCACAATTGTATCCTGGACAATTACAACTAACAATGGGGGCTTTGAACTATTGGTTTTTCTCACTCAACATAGCTCAGCAGTAACAATGTCATCTACGATAGATTCTACTCCAGTAGTTGCACGTCTAATATTTAGTAACACCACTGTATTTGAGAGTAGTTTGACTATTGTGGCTAGTCTCTCTGCTACCATAGAATGTGATACAGAAGTTATCAATTATAGTCCAATTGATAGTGAGTACATGTCACCATCTCAATAAATGAATAACAGGTTCACTTTTGTTGTTGTTGTTGTTTTTTTTGTTGTTTTTGTTGTTTTTATTCTGGTCAGGGGTAGGTTTCTTCATTATAGTCATTTGATATTGCCACAGTAATCATATCTAAGTACTTGATTAGAGGGTGAATTATAAAGTATTTATAAGGCTCTGATACATCAAATTATTCATGTTGAATTGCATTCATCTACTTCCAATCAGATTCCGTGGTGGTTCCACCTTCACAAATCACTTTGACACCAACCAACAATGTTTCCAGTTATAGGATTTCTTGGGCGCCTTCCATTTTTGATACCTTCAGCTACACAATAACTACTAGTCCTCCTACATTCTCTAGTGAACCAGGAGACATCATCATAGTCCACAACTCTGATGAGACTAAATTGGATAATATAAATGTCTCTATTAGTATCTGCCCAAATAATATATATTCTACATTCAGATTAGGTAACTTAATCATTCATTTTTAAGATCATTTTAAAAAATGTTGTATATGACTTTTTTGTATTAGATTGCAATCTGGTCAATATTCCAAATGTATCCAACTACACTATTGATATATTTGGTGAAATGAGTGTTCACCTCTCTCACGGTAATATCACTATCCATTGTACCAACAAAACATGGGGTGTAGACTTCTCACCTTCATCAGACAACAATGGAAATAATGAAATGCATTTATCATCATCACCCACTGCCGCCTACACAACCATCATGCTCCTTTTAATAAATTCTGACTCCAATAAATGGTCCAGAATTGTAATTATATCAGTTAGTGTGAGTGTAGGTATTTTAGCAATGATGTGCATTGGCACTATCATTGTGATATTCATGGCAAAGAGAAGGAACAAAAGACGTATGTTTGACTTAGTTAAAAAATAATAGTACAAGGTTGAATTTTTTCCTTTTTCTTTTTCCAGGTCTACAGGCCCCCTTTCAGTAAGTTGGTATTTAAACAAACATGTCCGTTAAGCCTAGTAGTAAGTCAAGCAATCAATGGGTGTCTTATTTATAAAATATACATGAATCTCGTTATGCAATAATACTCTTTTTCACGCTAAAAGGAAAATATAATTCATGGTAAAACATTGTGCTCAACAATAACAATAGGCTAATAATTGTTGTATTGTTCATTTCTGTAGATACACAATATCAGAAAATTATGTGAGTCGAACTATTTACATTCCAATCCTTTTATTTGTTCTTTGCAGTCTGATATATTATTGGGTTGTGCTTTTCAATAGGTAACGCGTAACTCTGGAAATGTACAAGTGCCTACACAAGAGGTTTGATCTAACTAATCAATATCAGTTTGCCAAACCACTTCATTACTTGATGTAGTATCAATAGCTCTATAGATATCATTGTTTTGTGTACTATAGAATACTGCATATGATTCTATCACACATAACAAATTATGGAAGAACAAGATGCATTACTTGATGTAGTATCAATAGCTCTATAGATATCATTGTTTTGTATACTATAGAATATCGCATATGATTCTATCACACATAACAAATTATGGAAGAACAAGATGCATTACTTGATGTTGTATCAATAGCTCTATAGATATCATTGTTTTGTGCACTATAGAATATCGCATATGATTCTATCACACATAACATACTATGGAAGGACAGGATGGATGTTCCATCTTCATCAGTGACACAGGATAATCATTCCCATGAAGTAGTAACAAAAGCAGGTAAAATTCATACATATAACTCTAATTAATAAAGTATAATGTAATATCATAAGATCCATTCTTTTTACTATGTAAAAATATACAATTATATTTTGTACAATTATACAACATATATCTTAACTGACTGTTAATATTTTAATCTTGGTAATAGTATTAATGATAATAATTCAAATATTTCAACTTCCCAGAGCCTTCCTCAGTATCTACATAAGTCTCTGGAGAAGCAGTTGCAGAGCCTAAAATACTTGAATCATTATTGCTATATACTATAGGTTACAATATTACATTAAATACCAAATAATAACATTGATCAAAATTGCTTTTTTTAGACAACCTTTATGCTGACGTTAAAGAGATTGATCTCAATAATCATCTTTATTCAGAAATATTTCCTTTACATCAAGGTTCAAAGATTCAACAATAAGGAACAGCATTCATAACATTAACGATGATTTAACATCAATTTTGACAAAACATTGTGTCTATTCAAGTTCTGTTCAGCGAGTCATTAAAATTATTTTTTAGAGTGAACTCTGCACTGATTGTATTGGTACACTTTCAATATGCACAGCTGTATCAAAATATACATTTTTATTCAATATTACAATAGCATAATTGTATTATGTGATATTTCATAACTTTAAAGCATGCTATATTCAATCACATAAACATAAATTTCAAAATTACTTCTTTTAGTGCTATTTTTTTAAACCTTAGTCTGTAATAAATATACATAAAGTAACAAAGATAATAAACAGTGAGTTCATGGTGACAACTTATTCTAGCTACACATTTTGAGAGAGTAGCACTAACAAGCTAAACACAACAATGCTTAGAGTCTTGTCAACTTTTTACCAGCACAGTTTACAAATTTTGTTATGGTTGTGAATGGACTCAACAGGCAGTGATCCCAGCTGTAACTGAAATAATTCTGAGATCATAGCTAATGCTGTGTTAATTCATACCTAACACAACAAAGATTAAGTTGAAAGTTTTTTCAGAATAAACAGATAATTTTATGTGGGGCACTTCATGAATTGTGTAGAACCATCATTCTGACCAATCTACGTTATTTGTTGTACGGCAGATATCTATTCTATTTAATACAAGACATTATGATTGTCCCTTGTAGAATTGTGACACTTTATCATAATATTTTAGTCTGTCACTATAATATCTTAGTTTGGTTTACTTATCAGCCTCCCTACAGCATTAACTGCAGTGCTGTCTCTGACCAATACAGAGTTGCTAAATTCTCAAAAAATCCTAGTTCAGAAACACTAAGCCAAGAAGTACAGTCTTGTTGACATACCGTAAATGTAACGAACTGAAAAGTATTGTCTTAACACTATTCTGTGTTGTGTGTATAGCTAGTAGCTACAAACACTTCTTATAGGTATTGGTGGTGGCCTACTCATTGAAAATTGTGCGGTAACTTTACTTCCGATTGAATTTATAGCTAATAATTTCATGCATGAAGAAAGCAATTCTCTAATTTTAACCAAGAATGAAAGTATGCGCGAGTTATACTCCTATAGTAAGGAACGTCTTAGCAGATTTCTTATTGAAGTTCATAAATTTCCGGGACAAACGACAGAAAGAATACAATCCATTGCGTGACAGAGGCTAAGTAGGTAAAGGTCAGGTCTCTATACGCAAACGCTGTGAGTGACGTCCATTTACCCAATAATAATAGTCCACTTCCGTAGAGGGTGTGGTTTTTATCAGCAATTTTCGCCGTTGTTCCGCGCTGTTGACGGTCAGCTGTTTTACATTATGAACTGAGAAGGCCTAGCATGGAGTCTGTATTCAAAGTTGTGATAGTGGGAGAGCCCAAAGTGGGCAAGACATCCTTCGTGTCCATGTACTGTCACCGTGAATGGCTGGGGAATTATAAACCCACTACTGGAGGTTTGTTACTTTTGTTGAATGTTGTTGCTTTTTAATCTTTGCTGGAGAGGGCTGGGGAGGAGGAAAGGGAGGAATGTTGAAGTGAGTGTAATGAGTGTCACAGTATTAAGTAGTTTTAGATCAATTATCTTATTTTACTAAGCAAAACCAGGATTTGCTGGGTTAGCCACACAGTTACTGCAGAATTCAATAAATAACTGTTTCCTCTTGTGTTTGGCGCTGTTGTAAACTCCAGCGAGTGCTAGAACTGATTACTTGCCAGTCAGACTTGTTTTACTAAGAAATATATCTAACTAGTTGCACTTACATGTCTACATAATGTGTGTACTCACACAACTCGGAATTTGAGCATAGTTTCTCTAAGAAGCCCAAAATGAAACCTCGTTAACTTCTTTCCAGCGGCTGTATTTGTTTATGGTGCTGCAGAGACACACAGTAATATAATACATAATACAAGCCACGCCTCCTAGCCTGAGCAACTCCTTCATACAGTATTTTCGCAAAAAAAAAAAGAAAGAAAAGAAATGTAGTAGTGCATAGGGCAAGGACTGATTACACTACAACTCCCACATTTGGAGGACACTATCCCCAGCTGAAATTGCTGGCATGAATAGACTACACATGTGTTCACATGGTATGTAATGAATCCTTCTTATTGTTTGTAAAAGTAATTAGGCTAGCTTACTCACCGTTGTACAAAGCATACTACTATAAAGTTTTTGAGTTATTGTTCTGGGAAGCGACTGACAGAATGGCGGAAAATGCATGCGGTAGAAAGTAACCACGGGTGAAAAGACTAATTCATTGTTTACAAGCTCATTGAACTCATGATCGATTGACCCGAACTGTGCGACTCAACTCCCATAGACTTTTGTATTGAGTTTTGGAATAGCTCTCCTCAACGTTTATTGTAAAAATTATAATTTTAACTGCTTCGGCATGAGATCTCTTCCAATGGTGCAAATCCTGGATGTGTAGCTGCTTCTATTCAAACGTTTTTCAAGCTTTTTGTGCAGCCAACTCAACTTGGACATACACTAATGTAGTTACATACATGTATGCAATTTATGTGTGCATTAGTTAGTGTGGAGGATGTGAAGGAAGGGATTAAACACTCAAACTCTATTGGTGAAGCAAGAAGAATTGTCAGTCATTTCCTCATTTTTGCCCCCATTATGTATTACGTACGTATGTCCTGTTTGAAACTACTAAATATGCGTGAATCTTGAATGGTTCCATTGAAATATTGTTTCAATTCACTCTATTCAAGACCTTTTGTAACGAGTGAGAATTTAGCAATTCAGAGAAGCTGAAACCAGTTGGGGATAGTTGGTGCTCTTCTTTGTCTGCCCCACCCATTCCTATGTCATGTAGATACAATCACAGGATGATGTCCTATCACTACTATCAATTTCAAAAGTTTTGGACATTCCATTCCTACTGTGATACTATAAATAATAATCTGGCTGCTTGGGCCATAGCATTGTTAGATTATTATATGCACAACATCCATAGATGCCTCAGAATTGCGTGGACTGTGCACTCATCCTGCACACATGCTCTAATATTCATTAACATGCAGCTTATAATATTCTGCATATGTTCAGGTTGTGGCTAGAATAAGTGCAACTTGTGAGCCCCACACTGAGCTGGTTGCACACATTTGAGTCTGTCAACTCATGCAGCATTATAGTAAGGGGATTCACATTCAGATGATATCCTCTGTTAGGAATGTATCAGTCAATGCATGGCGAGTTGTATATTGTCAAATGTATGCTGTATAATTAAAGGTGGGCGGACGCTCCTAATTCCTAGACCTAATTGTTCTCCCGTTTTTTTCTTCCTTCCGCCAAGTTGAACATTTTTATTATGTGGCTATGCTTGTTATTACTGCCTTTTGAAGCAACTGAATTTGTCTTTTCCAGAGTGAGCTACATGTATGTATATAATGATATCATTGTTGTGTGTAATAGCAACGGTGATTACGTGTATGTGTGTGTGTGTGTGTGTGTGTATTCATAAATATTTCATTAGCTGAGCTGAGTTGGTAAAGTGTTGCCACGAACTAAGTGGGTAAAGCATCATCACATGCAGCTGAAGGTGATTAAGGAAATGACAACTGTTATGGTAGCTAGAAGCAGGGAGCAATGACAGTAGAAGTTTCTTAATGAATTAAAGTAATAGTAACGCTAATGTCTTGGAGCCTACAGTAGTTTGTTTCTTTGGCTCAAAGGGACAACCAGTACAATTAGTACTACATACAGTACATGTATATGTGGAGCACTGCAATTAGTGTAGCAACAGCCGCTATTATTGGAAGCTCCCAAGCTGGTGAGGGAAATGTATAATACCCTCAAATAGTCCACACTATTCCAGGGAAGGAAAGAACGAAATGTGCACGATCTATTTAAGGAAATATGATACAAGTATATCTGTTATAGGGAAGTATGTACTGTTGGGTCGAATTGTACATTGCAGATATCATAATATATTACAGTACATACTCCACACACACTTCTTCTTATGGTACATAACCTTTATGTAGTTCTATTTGTTTTGTAGCTGATTTTGCAGTGAAGAGTATTAAACTATCAGACACGGATTCTGTCAGACTACATGTACGTAAGTTAATCAACATAGTCAACATTTGGAATGTTTTTTGCATTTTTACTGATAAGGAGATCTATTAGTGAAGTAAACTGCAATAAATATACGTACATTCTATGAGGAGAGTATCAGTAGGTTCAGAGTTGTCTCTTTCTCTGTTGACATCATTGAGTTGTATCTGATTTAGTTTGCTTGAAGAGGCATTGTACAGTATGTGTGTGTGTGTGTGTGTAGACAGGTGGTGTAGTGAGTAGGCTCTCTAGGGCTGTATTTAATGGGGAATATTCAGGACTGCTGTGGAAGGGAAGTATTTGAATGGGACTGTTTTAGTTAGCACAAACTCACATACACACACACACACACACACTCACTCACACACATGAAGATATCACACACACACATGCATACATACACACACAATTACACCACACAATTACACAAGTGCCCATATATGGAGTTGGTGTGTTAGGTTTAGATCCTGCACTGTGATAGTTAGTGAACTAGACCACTGAAATCACTCCAAGTACTGATAGTGGTGTACCTACATTGTAGTTGTGCTTACTTACTTAGTGCTTAGTTGTTGGTAGGACCGACTATTGCCAGAAGGTAGTTACTGGACCTACTATGTAGCTGCAGTTAAGACTTACAAACTTACCAGAGTTCATTTCTATTTAATGAGTGGCTGTGTTAAGTTAATGTGCTATTTGTCACATTTCTACGCCTTACGCAACAGTGTTCCTTACTTGAAAATCACATTGTCCAATTCTGTAACCACGAAGGTAAGTCTTGTATTATGCTTTTCCGGCTACTACATCAGTAAGCATGTCTTCATATAGAGTTAGGTGCAAACCTGTGTGGTAATTCCTTAGGAATGTCTACAATAATTTTTTTTTCTAAGTCAAACAGTTGCAGTGAGTGGTTACTTTGGCATTGAAAAGTTTTTACAGTATTATGTAATTAAAAAACTCGACTATTTTTAATGGCTGGAATGTTAGGAGTTAAAATTAATCTACAACACTGTAGTTTAATGTTGCCTAACTAGGGAGGCTCGCTCGCCATTTGTGCTGAAGCACACCACTAGTGTTAGTCAAGAATTGAACATAATATGAGTTCACTTTAGTTCATTCATGCGGTTATGTATTTAAGGAAGTGACACTTACTCCAGTTGTTTATGATCTACAACAAAACTAGATTTCTCTCCACAAGCCATTATACAATTGTTGCTGACTTTTTGTTTTCTTGAAAATTTATTAAAGCCCAATTCCATACATGTAACAATATTTTTTACCTCCAGTGATATGGTTACTTTTTACAGTTGAAGGTCTAATACCAATTAGTCCAACATAAATATCTTACAGTGTATGGCTTGGCTTACTTAGTGTTGGATATAAGGTATTAGTTGTCAGAATATTCTATTAGTAAAGCTTACATAAATCTGTATGTATTTGATTGGTTGCTAGGGATTGTATTGTATGTAAACTGTGCCACACCTTACCAGGATTTAGTTTGGCTGAGGATAACCCGATGGGTAAATGAACTTCAGTTGTGTGTTGTTGTTGTTGTTGTTTTTAGATAGATGCATGTGTATGTACTGTACATTGTATATTGTGGGAGGTCATGTTTAAGTAGTTCTATCAAGTTCCATCTCCTCATTCTCAACTAAATGACAAACTCAAACACAAGACCAGAAAGTGTTCAACTTTGCAAAGATACACTTGTATTCTAAAGTACCAGTTGGTCCGTGAAGCTTTGTCCATGGTTGAGCAAAGCCCATTTTATCATCAGTTATTTATTTGGAATCTTGATTTTTTTGGAATCTTGATTTTTTTGGAATCTTGATTTTTTCTTATTTCAGCTTATATGTGTGTACATTCATTCATGCTATTGTTTCTTTCTATTTTTTTATCTCATGTTCCATTGATGAGCTAGTGCAGCTACAGCAGCAACCCTAGTTAGAATGTGTTATTTTCGTTTCCTTGGACTCCCATTGTGTTAATACACTCTCCTGTGGATCAGCATTCCTTGTATCGACTATCTGGATTCCAAAGCATAAATTGCAGATTGGTTTCGCAGGAATGAAGGTCCAAAATAATCTGTAAATGCACTCAGGAAGCAAAATTATTAAATTAGTGGGAAAGCCTGTTCAATTTCATAGGCACACGTCACGGCAAAGTGTACAATATGTTAGCTGTCTGTCGGAGAAGTGATGACCCTCCCTCCCCTGGTGGTACTAGTTAATGTGCTGTCGGGTGGGATGAGAGACATTACTAACTGGTCTTGAAGTGAGACTGGTCAGTCAGACCTTCTACACGTTCACTCTAGCTACATGCATGTACATGTGCAGCTTGTCTTGCCCTCTTTCCAGTACACAGTTCACACTTCAGTCTAGCCTCACATAACGTACAGTACATATGGGATAAATGACCGATACAGTGCAACATTTGTTTAAAGAATTTTTTTTTTGTGAGCTTGTGTTTGTTCGTTTAAATAATGTGTGTAAGTAGCTAAAGTTTTTCTGGTGTGGATCTTAAGTATTTCAATTTTATTATGGGAAAGAAGACATTTTCAGTTTAGTGTGCTGCTAATCGATGCACAAGTTGAGGCCTGAAACTTGTTAGTATTTAGCAGGTAAAGGATTGAGCTACACATACATTATTAACTTTATTACAGTAGCATGCATATACGGTGAAATATGGTATGTTTATTTAGAGAATATGGATGAAACTCTATACACATGTTGGTATGATTCTTCTCTCTTTGTAAATACGTATAAAGACTAGCTACTTTGCCATTTATTCTGCAACACATCACTATGTAATAACCACCACATTAGTTGGCTGTAGGCAATGTTGTGTAATAGTTGGGTACTAATATTTCATGCAGGATTAACTATTACGGGATAGGCATCTACATTATACCTTGCATTTTGAGGGTTCTTGTTTGAGTACACATTATCCAAACTCATTTACTTTGTGCCTGTAGTTATGGGATATCGCAGGTCAAGACTATGCGAGGCTAACTGCCAGGACTTACTACAAAGGAGCGTCTGGCTGCATTGTCATGTTTGACCTCACCAATCGCCGCACTCTGGAGGAGGCTCAGAACTGGAAGAGAGACGTGGACGGGAAGGTCTTCCTCAAAAACTCCCAGCCTATTCCCTGTGTGCTGATAGGGAATAAGGTAAGGGGTATCAAAGTTATAAAATCACTTGTATTGGGGTTTAGGATAGGGTTGTGTGGGAATGAAGATTGAACAGTTACTTGTGTCATGTGTGTGTTCCATTGTGTTCCGCTAGCTTGCAATGATATCCACAAACCATTCCGTGTTTATTTGCCAATTATATTATTACTTTTCCTTATTTTCAATAACGTTTCAACTTTGGTAAGGTGACTCTTCTAATTTTTTTGATTGATATGTAGGAGAAAAAATAAAGTTCCAGATTCCGTCTGTTTGTACGGCCGTAAGACGGTAGTTTTTTTACCATAGATTTGCCGTTGCATTCCGTACTGTTTCAATTAAACGGCCTACACCGTTTACTAAAACGTTTTGTTTTGTTTTTAACGGTTGAGCTTTTCCATCAATTCACCGATATTTTCTAGTTAGGATCTCTTCCATGGCTATATCAGCAAACTAAGGTCTTGTATCACCCACGGTTAAATACTACGGGGATAGTGCAAAAAAGGCTCGTACAAAAATTTAACTTCTTCAATAAAGCTTCAGACCGTAGTTTTGATTGGCACACAGCTATAACCAGATCGCACTTCATAAGTCTTCTGTTGGCTATTTATGGACTTCTAGTAGTAAAAATTTTGAGCCCAAGAAGGCCCTAGCATTGACAATTCTCCGTGAGACAGCTTCAATTTTTTTATCCGAAATCTTCGCCTCAGGAGCCTGTAAACAAAAAATCGGAACTTTTTATTGGATGAAACGATTTTTTTATATTTCTTTAAGTGAGGCATGTGGTGAACGAGAATAATTAAAAAGTTACACGGTTGAACAGAACAGCCGTTTTTTTTTTTACCTAACGGCATACCGTTTTCTTCCCGGATTTGAATCTTGCAATGGCCGTTCCTACGGAACAGAATTCAGAACTTTATTTTGACTCCTACTCTAATAAAGCATTCAAATTTGAACACAAGTTTTCATTTTTGAAGGTATTGGGAGATATTATAGCATGGAAAACTGTGGTATTCGGGATTAATAGCATGAGTGGAGATGTACATACAGTAGGCAAAAAAAGTTCCAGATTCCATTCCATAGTACGGCCATGAAACAGAATTTTTTTAAATGTAGAGTGTTTGTTTTTTTGTTGCATTCCATGTTGTTTGACTAAAATGTGACCGTCTATAGGAAAACCAGGCACAACGCGGCACCCTTCGAAAAATTTTTTTTTGCACTTACAGAGTTGTCGGCGTCCAGATATTGAGCTCTCCAAGTTTTATCGTCGTAGCTTAAGTCGTTCCCACTATAATAGACCTAACCGTTCCCTTCCGTCGGCTTGAAACAATACATTTTTAAGATATCGATCGATCTTTTCTCGATATTTACGCACGCCGCGTTGTGCCCGGTTTTCCCTTAGACGGTCACAAATGACCATCACTGTTTACTAAAACGTTAAAAAACCAGTAAGCTTTTTTCTGTTCATTTACTGATACTTGAGCTAAAAACTCTTCCATAGCTATTTGGCAAGCTAAGGCCTTGTACCTCCCATTAAACGCTACAGGGATAGTGCAAAACAACTTTACAAATATCTAACTAGCTTCAGTAAAGCTTGCCGACCGAAGTTCCGTGGAGCACACCGCTTTAAACGGGTCCGCACTTTGTAGGTGCACTCTCTATGAATAATCAGATGTTCCTTTTTTTTTTCTTCTTTTATTTTTTTATTTTTTTATTTTATTTGTTGTTACCAAAACAATAGCTATCCCATTCCAGCTAAATACGTTACTGCTTTCTCACTGATAAGTGAGCCGAAACACTTACATTCTGGTGCCTTAGTATCTCATTGTTTGGTAAAATTGTTGGCTATCAGCCATGACTAACAAAGTGTAGTTGTAACTCTGCACATCGCACATGTGCAATTTTATCACTGTACGAACTGTCTGCATATTCACGCAACTAATTACCATGATACCACCTAACAGTCACTGACAAGCTTCACTGGTATAATATACATTGATTTTATAGCCAGCGAGTGAGTGTAGTAAGCTTCCCATTTGGACTAATGCATAGAAAAACAGACTGTGTAAGCCACTGAGTGAGCCATTGAGTAGTTTCTATAACAATGGATACCCTATACGAAAGAAAACACACAGGACACCAGTGCTTATAAGAGTTGTTAATTTCTTCCAGGTCATGTCAATTACAACCTAAACAGTTTCAACTCGTCTTTTGTTAGTAAAATTCGTATCTTACCCCCAGGCGGCTGGCTTGCATGTCGTGTGTGCTGTAGTGCACCACTAGTTGAAGTTGTGCACTGTGTTTGTGTGTGTGTGTGTGTGTGTGTGTGTGTGTGTATAGGATGATCTAGCTCACAAGGTGGTGAGTGCGGAGGAAGTGGAGGAGTTCGCTAGTGTCAATGGATTCATCGGGAGCATGTGTGTGTCAGTCAAACAGAACAAACATCTGGGAGAAGCCATGCAGTGAGTTATTAATACCAGAGTGGTAGTAGGGCTAAAAAAATGTTGTGGGAAAATTAGTAAATTGGCAACTTTTTTATGTTTTTTTTTTTTTTTACTTTTGCCTCTCTCTCTCTTTCTCTACTCTCGAAACGATATGGTTAAAACGAATTGTTAGATCTTGTCTTATTGAGCCAGCAAAATACATCGGCACAGGTCTGGTACGTAGTGAGTGATGATAATTCTTGGCTTAACATTGTATTATAGAAAATGCCCCTTCATTTTTCTTATTGATGGGTCACCACATAATCATCATCATCATCATTGTCTTGTCAGGCTCTGCCTTCTGTCTAGTAGAGCCCTACATTATTTTTAGCATGCTTTGTTTTCCACTTGCACACACTCTCCTACTTCTAGTACATACATGCATTCAGGAATCATATAACGTTAAAGTTTGTCTTGAAAATGGCTACAGGAGATAAAAAGAACAGCTAATACATAAATAATTTTCCGTATCTGATACTAGACTGTCTGTAGCTAATTCTGCGTCCAGTATAGGCTACACTCAATGCCTTCTTATCAGATGCCTCTTTACCAGGTATAAGTTAGCCACTCAGTTAATAATTTCTTACCTTGTGATTTGCTATTTTGACGATCATTACCAATTGTGGCAGTGCAAGCCAGTTACTTCTGGAGTTGCAGAGAAGCCTACTCAGGGTTGCAATGTGATTATGCTTCACACACAAAAAAAATAGCCTGAAACATAATGGAAAGGGTTGGTTCATAATATAATTGGAGAAAACTATGTCTTTTCCTGAGTAACGGGCATTTCTGAGATACAGGCACCCTCAGGTCCCAAGGTTCCCAGATAGGAATAAGAGGGAATTGAATGTACTTCATCTTCATGAAAATGTTACCTATGTATGTAATTGTGTTGTTGTTGTGGTTATTGTGTAGACTTCTCATTGACAGAATGTTGGAGAATGACCACGAGACCAGAGACGTGTTGCCTGAAGATCCTATATCACAATCAGAGACACACTTCGGTGGTTCTGGAGGGGACAATGCGAGAATCAGACTGGGTGAGAAGCATGAAGATAAAAGTAATGGCGGAGGATGTTGTTATTCCTCTAAGGCACATTAACTTACTTCATTTTCTTTCCTTTTTCTCCCCCTTATTCTGTCAGTTTATCATGCCACTATGATTCCTTTCTGGCACTACACATATGTAGGCGTAACTGGTATTTATTTCACCTCATGTGTGTTGGTTTTATCATTTTTTATTGCATGTATATTTGCTTACATAATAATATGATAATTTTTATTTATTTCTACTAATCCAATTTCTACCTATCAAATTATACTTACTAGAACAAACATGGAAGTCCAGGGCCTTAGGCATTATTTATTTATTTATTATTATTGTTATTATTATTATTATTATTGTTATTATTATTACTATTGGTGTTATTATTACTATTATTATTGTTGCTTTATTGTTATTATTAATATTATTTATTATTACTACTGTTATTCTCCTAACTGTACGTGAAGATTTAGTTACGATTATCAAGTAAAAAATTGATTGATTTTTTTAGAGTAAAAAAAGTTGTTTTATTGACGTCCAGTCCGGATAGTAGCCTCTGTCACCTTGACCAGAGAAATAGTTTTATATAAGTGGTTTTGATGAGTGTGATGATGTCTTATTTAGACATCCCTATGTAGCAATTACAAGCCGATTTTAACAAACTGCTTTAAATCTCTTACTGGGTCTTGAGTTATTTCACCTACAAATAACAATGAAGATATCTAGCTTGGAATACATAAATCTATATAGAGATATCTTAACAATGGTATTTTTAGATAAGTGACAATGAAATATTCCACTTTATCACATGGGTGTTTGTATTGCGCAAATTCATTGCCCTCAAACAGTAGTTAATACAATACAAACAAGACCTAGCTAACAAGTCTTTACAGCTCCTTCTTCTTGGAAAGCCTACCCCACCAGGTCAAGAGCAGCCATGTCAGAACAGCCCCTGCAATATCAGCTGTGGCTGTGGGCGGCCACTTATTAAGTAATAGTGTATACACTCTTCACAAAAAAAAAATATCACTCTCAGGCTTTAATTTCACTCTCTTTATGCTAATGAAAATTATATTAGCTTGCCATGAAATATCTTTGTCAAATCACACTGAGTCCTGAATAGAATTTCAGCAGCCTATATAACTATAATATGACCAATAATTCCTACCACAAAAAATGTTTCAGCTTATACTGAACCGTTATAAAAAATTAATATCATTTTTTAACACAAATTTCCATAGCTGTTTGTTCATATATACCATTTGAGCTGAAAGCTTAACGTTAACTTCCAATTTTGCTGTGTGCTTTTCAGGTGGAAATTCTATTTTAACATAATCAAGAGCCTGATTAGACGAAATAAAGCCACCGTAAAAGACCACAGAAGTACTATAAAGGAAAAAGCTTTAAATTGGCTTCAGAATCACTTTGCACATTTTTCTTCAGGGAAATAATTATTCCATCTACCATAACGCTGAAGTCTTGGGGCTCTTTGGTAGTGTTATAAAACGAAATATGACCTGGGGTTCCTTTTCCTATCTCAAGATCTGATTGTAATCATTTTCGATTACCAAAGCATACTTGTAGCCAATTTTTGCATTCGCTCATATACTACCTGTGGTAATTTCCCCACGCATATTTTGTGGGACTGTCACAGTGTAGGATAAGTCCCTTGATATTATCTGCAACTGTAGGATTCCGCTTGGCTTTGATCCTGAGACCTTTAGTGTTCTCCAGGCTATGCTTTTCAAACCAGGTATTTCAGTTGGATCCTGGAGATGGTAGTTATACCAGAATCAACACCAATTATTACATGCCCTAACGACCTGGCTTTCCAAAGCTAGACTTGGGTAAGAATCGGTACTTATTGAAATTTTACAGTAGTACAGAAAGCGCCAACAGAAACTGTGTAGAAAATGGAAGGCGTGGTGTAGAAAACACGAACAGCGGAAACTTAGTCAGGAAAACGAGAACTACTGGAAAACGCGAACTACTGGAAAACGCGAAGAACACGCGGACAACAGTAAAAACGTGGAACAGAAAACGCGAATGATATCGAATTATTTTGCAGGGAATTGTGTCACAGTTAGTATTTCATAACGCTGAGAGTTTGTACCCTTAGTGCTCCTAGTTAATCTGCGACTGTTACCCCAGCAAGTATGGTGGGTATAAAATATATTATAGGTATGTCAACCATTATGGAGACTGAATTAGCTACAGTTATTTTATTTCCTGACAAAATAGTAAGGGAAAACATCTTCGACTGGTAGCTGTTAGTTTAATAGATTGAAACTTTCTCACTTAAAAGGATCTAAAGAGAAGCAAAGGAAAAATGTGAAAAAATATCTTAGTTGTTGCAGGGAAATCGAATAGCGCCCAGTTTTTATGAAGGGTCAAACTTGATAATTGTTAGTTTCAACGTATGAAGTATCAGCAAACTTATATAATACACTGATGGTTATCACCGCAAACAATAACGCAACACGCTGAGACCGCCTAAGGTAGCTTCACCGTGCGGAGTTTGCCGGACGCGTCACCTTACATGTGTTAGGTCCCACGATATGTCTGCAGTATTCTGCTGAGATCCAGACAATTTCTGTACCTTCCAGGCTATGCTTTTCAAACCTGGCTTTTCTAATGGACCCTGGTAGAGTGCGACTTGCCACTCTTTTTCTGTAGAATTCTTCACCTCCAATGCATAGGTTTCCACGGACATACTGAAAGAACCTGATCTTGGCGAGGTCTCGCTTGATACGATTGGTTGAGGTGCGCTGAGATAGGTTATTTCCCCGAATACTGTGTGTAGAAAACTGGATGGCAGTCAGTAGATATAGTTCTTTATGTTGAACAAGATCTATTTCGTTTCGAGGAACAAAATTGATATTTCAAAATCTTTTGAACAAAAAAAAAAAAAAAAAAAAAAAAAAATTCTGATATCATCTTTACTATACAAGTATTGTTTCAAACATGTAAATTCTACTTATGTGACATTGGTGTGTGAATAATGTCTTCACTATAATTATCATAGACTATACTGTAATTGACATAAATATTATATACCTATACTTGCACGTGATATAGGGAAATTCTAGGTATAGCTATTATGCTACTGGCTGTGTTCTAAAATTGCAAGGTGAACAGCAGGTGCTGCAGTGTTTATTTCCTGGGAATTGACTTCAAACTCATGGTGTGAGGTCACTTGCTATCAGATTTGGTCTGAATGAACCCAGTATAAAAAGGCTGAGAGAGAAATTGTGAAGTGATAAAATAACAGAGTAAAAAATTTCCACAAATAAAAAAATAATCTTTGAAAAAAAAAGAAAATTTCCATTGGTCTGTAGAAATGAAATTGTATTAGCCTGCTCATGAAAATGTATTAGCCTGCTCATAGAATACTTCTTGGTATCACACTCTGACTCCAGTAAGATTTACAATAATTTTCAGCACATTTCTTTGAATTATATACTTTAGTGAACAGGTTTAATAAACTGCAAGACCTTTTTCTCAGGGTTTTAGCAAGTTGAACCAGCTTGGTTCTGAATGCAGTAGAAATCAAATGGTATATATACTTGCTAATAATGATTACCGTTTTGCTCAGTATGATTAGGATCTCTGCCAAGTGCAAAGGACCAGTAACTCTGATGCTGTATGCTCCTATTGTAATATGACAATGATGCTGCTATAGAGATTTTAGGTCAATGTATGTAGGATTCAAAAGAAAACTAGTTTTCCTTAATTCCCTTTACAGAAATATACCACTACCCTACAATCTAAGAATAGTGTGAATGGCTGGTTTATGAATGATATGATTCAATTGAGGCATTTACCTACTTTTATAGTTCCAAATTTATGATAACCAATTTTCCTTTTAGTTTTTTATCATCGCCATAGTTGTTGGGGAGAGTTATATGATTATTCAGCGAAGCGAGCGAAGCGAGCGGAGCTGACTCTCTAATGAGTTCGGGATATATATATATATATTTTTTAGGTCTAGAATCTAGAAATTGTTTTTGTTCTTGCGTGGGCGTAAGTGTGTGTGCACCTTTTCTTCTACGCGCTTGCGCGGGCCGGGTAACCTTCTTAGCAACATTTTGTTTTGTTTACCGGCTGTACGAAGTAGCGATGCCCAGTGAAACAAATTCTGCGAAAGAGAGACAAAACGTTAGAAACGCTCGGTCAAGAGCTTTGAGGGTGTTAGAAACTCTAGAAGAAATTAGTAAGGAGAGAGATAAGAAATGAAAAAGACAGGGTAAGGAGGAGGAGAGCTAAAACGAAACAGAAACAGGTAGCAAAGTAAAGAATCTTTCTTTTTGAAAAGCCATTAAATGTTCCTAATTTATTTATTAGACTATTCCTGGGGATTACGGTACCAATCAACTTGATACAGCTGTAGACTCAACTACTCTTGAAGACACTGAAAATGCAGCCACACCATGTGAACAATAAGCTAATATCCCCACTACTTTTTGTACTGCAAGAGTATTTTGTAGCCACACCAAGCACTACTATAGGTAAGGTTTACTAGTATTCTGTTACAGCAATAACGATACTTACAAGATAACTTCAATCGTTAAAGCACGACTTAGCTTCGATTAGCTACGCGTATTCCTTACCTTTTTGCGTTAAATTTAATTACTCTCTTCTGGTATGAGCGTTGTGGCGAAGTTAGCAGTGTAAGCAAAACATTGCAGGTTGCAAGAATCTTGGCAAAAGTCAGGGGTGGCAACCGTATGGTGTCCACTAATCACTCCGTAACGTAATTGTTTTGTTTTTTTAAGAAGACGCTGTAAATGGAGACTATTCTACGCTTTATAATGTTACAGCACATTTATTCAGTAACTGGGACAAAATTAGCTGGAAAATTTACCCTTAATTTGGACTTACCACCGCATTTAAGATGGAAAGAGATTGTAATAGCTCATAAAAATATCATTCTAAATACTATAAAGGATATTAAACTCCATTTTGAGGGAATTTGTAACATTAGTATAAACGAGAATGTATATGTACCGTTCACCTACCGTCAAGAAATGATAGGCATTGCCGACGTCCTTGGAGTTCCTTACCACGACGTACTAATCGCTAATTTCTATTACGAAATAATCACTTTTATAGATAACGGCATGTTCCAAAAACAATGTTACAAAATATTACAATTGCTCACTTGTGGACTTTTTTCAAGACACTCTGTAAAAGAATACTACAACGTTGGCTGTACATCCGTAATAGTCGAAAAAAGGAACGGTATAATAATGCATGGGTTTAATATGGATTTCCCAATACCCATGGAAAATAGTATCATTACTATCAACTTTGAAAGGGCAGGCAAAGTACTGTACACAGGAACCAGCTTTGTAGGACATGTTGGTCTCTGTACAGGCCAGAAACCTTACAGGTATACCCTTTCACTACACGCCAGGAGAGAGGAGGATCTCTACCATAATTACTACCCTGACCTGGATGGAGGTGATGCTTTGGCTGCTTTTTACATCAGAGATTTATTAGAGGCTGAAAACCTTGGTTATCAGGAAGTGGTCGAAAATATATTTGGGCGAACTTTTGTGACTCCTTGTTACATAATTGTAGGGGGAACTTCAACACAAGAGGGAGTAGTCATTACTCTCACTTTGAAGGGGGTAGTAGATATAGAGATGTTGAGCAATGATAAATGGTACTTGGTTCAAACTAACACAGACAGATATAGCGGCAGTCGTGGCTATGGCAATGATCTGAGGTGGGAAGCAGCTGATTCTATACTAAATATCACAGATCGAACTCAAGCAACATTATACGATCTCAAATGCATTTTATCTGTTATTCCCGTTCTGGTTAAACATATGACTGCTTTTACAGTCACCATGTCAGCAGTTCGGCCTTATTTGTATGCAGCTTGGGTACATCATCACCCTAGGCAGAACAGAAATAAACCACATTTAGTGAGTTTAAACTTTGTAGATGATGATCTGGGAATCCATAATTAAAAATTATTTTTCAATCATCTCTAAGAGAAATAGATAGCCAGCACTGGTGATATAATAGAAAACATTTATATTGCAATAGGAACATAGCTACTCCTGGATCAATTAGGATCAGCAGTATTATAAATCTATTTATTCCATACTAGATATTCACAAAGTTATTTTTAGGTATATGAACCGTGACATAACTCAAGTTATCAAATGGTGTTATTTCATAGCTGTATAGCACAAGCTCATTCCATAGTAGTTACAGGAACAGGCCTGGCTTGTCAGTTTTGAGGATCTTATAGCTACCTTCTTCTAGTGAAGCCGACCCAACCCTAAACAAGTCGGTAGTTGAAGATTTTAGAGCACATAAAGCCCTTGGAAAAAGCTATTGCTTCATTGCTCATGCTTTTCAACCAAAGTGCATCAGCCTGCCTCACGATCATGTGTCAATCATGTACAGTACAAACAGTCTCCATTTGACACTATGAAGTCAAAGTTATCAATCCATTGAAATATGCTACCAGCTGTTTTAGTGAGCCCTATCTTTTGTAATATAGAAGCATTTTCTCTACATATTTGCTGCTGACTTTAAAAAACATAGTTTTAACTTTATCATGGGCAAGATCAGCTATTCATAATAATTGTATTTTCAAGACTTGATGTCTTCCAAGACCTTGACTAGAAACAATAACATTAAAGCAAACATGCAACCTATACTAGAGATATTACATGTGATCCCTTAGAGTTGACCATAGGTAATATTTTTGACAATTTCGCAATGTCTGAGGTCTCATAATATTGAAAAAATAACGTGTAAAATGAATTATTCACCCCTAAACCCTAAACAATATTATGCTGCACTTATAAAACAATTTTTTTGAGCCAATTATACTCACTGTGACCATTTAAATTTTCGCAATTTTCCCAGAAGTTTTCCAAAGTTACCTCTTGGGCAAACCAAACTATGTGTATTCTAGGACTACTACTTGGGAATGAAAAATCTGCTAAAATATCTTTCATGGTTAACAATTTCAGTCCCCATTCAAGGTTCAATCTAATATTAGCATTTTGAAGACTAACAGCAGCAATTTAGCTCAGAGTAAATTTTTGTTTGTTTGTCTGAATTAAAAATAAAAGGCTCAATTTTCACCACTGGCACTCACAAGATCTTAATTTAGCACAAAAAATGGGTCCAGAAAAGTTGAAGTTATAAAAATAAACCAGTCAGTGGACCTTTATCAGTGTCCAACTATAATTGGAGCAGTTGCTAATGGCCCCAGGTGAAAAATGATGCAATTGTTTAAAAACACAATTTCTCATGAGGGGCTAAGATCACAAACATGTGACACCAACACACAGGAAGAGTTACCCACAAATCTTTATCTAAATTATAATTTCAACCACCATCCAAAAAATACATCTGGTAGAGTTCTTCACAGAGCTGAATCCATCTACAGCCAATAAAACTTACAATAAGAAAAAAATTTTATAAAAAATATCTATATAAAAAAACATCGGGTGAGCATAATGTGTAGGAGGATTGTGCAGCGACACTAGTGAAGGCTCAAGCATTAACAAACTGATCAGAGAATTTCTCCAGATAATCAATGAAAAGGTCTACATAATCATGTGGAATATGGCCAAACTACATTGTAGTAACTGGGAAGGTCTTAATCCACCAATATGTGCAGAATGTTTATGAAATAACCATAAGAATAGATAAACCACTCAACATCAGAACCTCCTTCAAGCTACACACTTATAGACTGAGAACACTCTTGTCCATGCAAGGAATATAGAATCCTATACAAAAAAAGGGATCATGTACAAAATATCTCGCAAAACACATAGTGGTACTTGCCAACAAAACATTGATTGGGCAAACAGATTGTAAGCTCCATCAGAGAATAAAAGAAAACAAGAGATCACTTATTTCAGACAGCACCTACTTCACTTCAGCAGTTGCAGAGACAACATGCAATCAAGAACAATCGTGTCCTAGACTGGGACACTGCTCAAGTCAACTCATGCCAAAAATTCTATTATTGTCTTGGAACTTCAGAAATAAAATGAGTTCTAAAAATAGAGATGAAAGACTACAACCATCAGTGTACAACTATCTCATTCTTAGAAATAACTATCTAAAGATCGATCTATCCTAATTCTTTTATCATGGTGATGTTTGATGTGCATGTTTGCTTATTTTGTAGCCCTCAGGCTACTTATAATTTCAATCATTTTTATACTGGTGAGGGACACTGTATAATGTGCCGAAATGTCTATTATTATAAATATGTTTATGTCAAGTGAAGTATTAAAGAACATTATATTCAAATAAGGTATTCACTAGTGTTCCCAAAGAGAAAATTAACAGACTTAGCTATCCTATCTATATTATATATCTACAACCCAACACCACCAGCACAATTATGTGGACATCTTCTATACTATGTGTATTTTAAGACAGGGGAAAAGGTCTGATTAGTGAAATAAAAAAAAAATTGTTTATATTCTCCACCGTTTTGCAGAAAAAACTGGTTAAAATGTACAGTGCTTGAGAGGCCACGTTTATTGCAGTCTGTGGATGCTTTAGTTTTCTTTTTTTTTTTTTTGTAGGAGCATAAAGCATAAACTTAGCTACTTTCATATATCAAAATTGTTCAATTTTGTGCGCATAATCAGGAATGCTACAGTACTAATGAGCTAGCCCAATGAACATGAAACATGCATGAATTACTTAGCCATTGTCTATCACAGAATCTGTAAACTCACACCACTCTGGTAATAGCTACCAAACCAAATAAAATCACACTGTATCATAATAATATATAATCATAAGCATTAGGTAGACAAATTTAAAATTTAAAGGTGACTTAACATCAGGTGAGTGAAATAAGGAGGAATAGCTCAACATGTCCACGTTGAAAGGTTTTTGTAAATATAATATTTTGAAGCAGTCATCTTCATTTGCTGTATCCAACTATCAAAGAGTTAGTAGTTATTTTATAATAAGTCCCTGAACTACCTACTGTCATGCTACTATCTATAAAGCGCTGATTTGGCCGATATTAGGCTTAATCTTATTCAGTGGAGCCTATTATACTTGTATTTTGGGCTCTGAAAGCCTGACATTACGAGGAGCCAAAGTCTTATTGACACTAAAACCCCAATTGCCAATAGATGGTCGAATGTTGGGAAAGGATTGGTAGATGATTGGGTAACTCTATATTTACAAGCATTCACCACGTATTCAACATGGTTCTGTGCCGGTAAGTCACAGGAAATAGCTATTATTCTACTATAATAAAGATAACTGTAAATGTTATGATTGATTGTGCCGCTGAGATTGTAGGCCAAGTTATAACATTTGACAGCGATGTTTATAACATACTGCTTTACTACAATGCCAAATTTTATCAGATATTTTGTGTACTACTTAAGCTGGAGCTTGATTATAGCTCAATGGTGCAATACAAGATGTGTAGCAGATCTCTACCAAGTGAACAGGACCAGGACTTTGTACTGCTCTGAAGCCCAGTTCTTATGCTCCAAAACTAGTACTAATATACTGACATGGAGAATTACTTCCACTAGTGGTACGATGAAATTTCTAAGTTTTAATACACGGTTTGATTCAGTTGGAATGGTGGATACTACTATACTAGACACAAGTACAGTTACTGCCCAACTACTTAATAATGACACATCATCTTTGGAGAGTCTTTTGACAATTGGTGCGGATCTATCAGCTACAATACAATGTAACAATGAAATTACTCAGTATCATTCTGAATCATTGAATAGTAAGCAATTCAAGGTATTGATTGATGTTCCATAATCCATATTTAATTCAATTATTTATTATAGAGTCTAGTTTGGTGCCATCAAGTGTTATGTTGACCCCTATAACACGCCAGGATGCTATAAGTTATCATATCACATGGGCACCATCTTTCGTCAATACTTCTAGTTATTTGGTGACTGTTACTCCTCCAGCAGTATATACACTATCAGATGCTACTATCAACAATATCAGTCTTAATAATGCATTTAACATTACCATAGCACTGAGCTACTGTCCAGAAATTATATACTCTGATTTTACAATGAGTAAGTTAATAATACAAAGTAACTTTCAGCATGAACTTTAATATTTTCTCTTTATTTTTTGCACACAAAAGTGTGTCCAGTTAATTCAATCTTTGTCTACCTTATATATTATCACGTGCTTTCAGATTGTCCTGATGTAGTATCTTCAGAAATATTGTTTTACAAACTATCACTTGATGGCCAGTCCAGATATTTCACAGTGGATAATAGAACAGCTCTGTGTAATGTCACATTAGATACAGGATCTACACCAACGCAGAGTAATTACGACTTAGTTAACTTGTTAGATTTGCGTGCATCTTTTTATTCATTATACACTTAGGTTATTTTGGGCCTTCTTCAAATTTATCATGTAGTGAAGTACATGCTGAGGAAATGTTCAATACTGTGAGAGTCATATATGGAACAGTTATTTCAGTCATCGTTGCAGCTGCTTTGATTGTTACAATTACAATTATCATACTATGTTATTCAAGAAAAACTACTAAAATAAGTGAGCAAAAAATATTTTATGAAGTAAAATTGATCCTTTTTCAAAAATATTTCTGATACCATTTGAATTAGATTAAATAACTATAATCATTGAAACATATTGGTTACTTGTTCATTGGTCTACAATTACAGCATTTAATATTTTTTTAGGTAAACAGAAAATAAGGTAAGTAGTGACAATGAAATTTCATAAAGACTTATTACTACGTATACATACTGCTTAACAACAGACAAAAATAAACAAATAATATATGACTTCTCTATTTGAGGTTTTCACCACTTCTTTCAAAATTCATTTTAACAATAAAAATTATACAAAGTTATGTTATATTGATTAAAATTAATTCATTCTGTTCATATAATTTACCACTATTATATTTGTATCAGAGGTGCTCAAGCTCACCATAATCAGGTAAATTATTTTATATATTAATATATAATTTACTAGCACAATAATTATTTTATTCAATGATATAATACACATGTAAATATGAATATATGTATATATAATACTTTTTAAATGAGTCAGTGTATAATAATATGGCAAAGTATTTCATGAGCCGGCTAAATTATTTTTATGAGTTAAAGGCCAGTAACAATGTAGCCAGGGAGTCAAATATGCAGTGAAAATTAATGTTAGCTATAAACGTATAATTATTATCGTAAATCTATTGTAATTATGTGCTAATATTCTGTGGCAACTGAGGACATTTAAAAATAAGCCAATAATTTTACTAGCATTTCACATTTAATTTTTTATTACCTCAAGAAAACTATGAATTTCAAATGTACAGCTTGTTTAATGTCGTAAATAAAACTAAAAAACTTATAATTGATGTACTTCTAATGAAATAGTTGATTACCAATTTGGTTAGTGTAAGTGTTTTGCTTATAACAAAAGAGAGAACATATTAGATGTCATATAATTATAGTCCTTTTAGCTAGTGAAGAGATTGTAAAGCTTAGTTATAACATAACTATATTATTATTATTCCCATAGAGTAAACATGCTGCTGCCCTGGTGTCTGATAATTACTCTTTGATCGAGCCTAAACTCCAGAATTCTTCCACTAAATCTATTATTCAGCTAGATCCTGCAGGTATCAAAGAATAATTACAAAGTCTTTCAATAAGATAACCATAACCATATTTTGTATGACATTGTCTGTGATTTATGAATGTACACAACATTCAATTAGTGTAATAGTGTAGAGTTTCTGTACTTCACAAAGGAAACTAGTAAAGTGGAAATTTCTTGCTAATAATAATATATATAATAGTGGATAATGTTCATCTAATATATTATAAGTATTTAAAATGTATCATTTATGCATTTACTTCCCATGTATGTTGACTATTTACAAGCTTGGTCATTAACACTGATATTGTACAATAAATAGATCAAGAACTAAACATGGACACTTTACTCATTCAGCTTAATCCTATGATGAACCAGTTTAAACTGCTGGGACAAGTTGTTGGTATATCTTCTGATTTACTAGACCAGATAGAATCCAGTGCAGCTAACCCACATGATGGACTAGTTGAAGTATGCAATGCATGGCTCAAGAAATGTGAAGATAATGATGTGATTCTTACTTGGAGGCATGTAGCAGAGGCTCTCTCCTTAATAGTACAGAAGCAGCTGTCTATCATACAAGTTTTCTCAACTGGTAAGGCACAATACTTGCATTGAAAGTAAACAACAACATGTTATTGGGCCAGTTGTTTAATTGGATACTAGATACATTACACAGTTCGGAAGAAATAAAAACAAATTGTTATAATTATAAGAAGTATTTTTTGAGCTTATCATACGGTATATACTATTAGGAGCAAATAGTAGGACAAACAACCTTACATTATAGTATACTGTTTAATTGTTCAAACATTTTAGTAACATTAGTCCTTTCTCTGCTATTATCATTCATTTCTTAGACTGGTAGTAACTTGAGTACTGCATAATTATGAATATCATAGTAAGATATAATATCATAGCTGTTGTCCCATATTTTTTAATTCAACTTACTACATTAAAAAAAAAGCTGTTACGTATATTCAAGTAAATAGACTATTAAATTTTATAATGCAAAATTTATTAGTTGAAATCAAAATTTCTATTGTGACAGCATTTAGCACACTCCTGACAAAGTGTGATGTGATTGGTAAATATGCACTATTAACCCATAATATCATCAGGATAATAATGAAAGAAGTACTGTTATAATTTGGAATTATGTGTTTTAGTTGTATATTAGATTAATATTAAATATACTACTCATATGCTAATTAATCCTGTAAAGTTTTTATGGAAATTTCTCTACTGTTTGCTGATTACTAATATCATTCTTATTTATGCAAGAGAATTGATTAGTGCGATTAGTTTTAGTTGGAGCCTTTCCTAATTCATTAATAATTGCTGGTTTCTGTGAGAAAATCATTTTATTTTAGTTAAATTATTACTCTTGTTATCATACTTAAGGCAATCTTGCAAATGAAGTGAGCATGGATATAGTGAATGATGCTGCAATCACTCCACTTACTACCTTGTGCATGGACACGCCCACTGATGTCATGGATGATACTCCAATACAAACCAGAGAGGTACATTGTTTTTATTTGTCTACTTTATTTATAAAACAGATCTACTATCAAACGTATCAACATTACTGGCTGTATACATGAAATAACCTATGTGACTATGTTTAAAGGAATTCGAACATAATTGTGTATCTTCTAGAATGCTGCTTATGCCACTCTTCCAATGAGAAGACAATTACATTCTCTAGGTAACAATTGTGTAGGCAATGTTGAAGATTCTGGTGATGATCCCTTCTTAGGGGTATCATAACTTCATTAGTTCTATTGAAATGATAAAATAGAACTATGTATAAAATGTTGTTTCTATTATGGAGAAAACTCTCTATTTCAAATCAAAAGTCCTTATAGATTAGCAGGCTAGATGCTAAGTCAATTCTAAACAAATACAAGCCAATAATCTCATTTAAGATTAAAGCAAACATCATTTTGTAGTTTTCAATGTAATATATATACAGTTCTAGCTAGAAGTTCTTTCCAAATAGCACTTTTGTGAATGTTTTTAAGTTTATTGTTTTAGAAAATATTATCCTATATTCTCCAGAACAACGTCCTATTCTACCTCCTAAATTACCTCCTCCTCGCCAGAATTCTGGAGGAAATTGTCTGCATCCACCTCACCCAAACTTGCTTTGAAACTAGTGTTGAATAATGTGTGTAATGTTATTTCATGAATAGTGTGACACTTTTTTATTGACACTACTTTTACCACCAACTTGATAATCAATGTTTTACTTCTTGTTGTTTATTATTTTTATGGTCAGTTTTATGTATATAACATCATTTCACTACTATCAAACATATCAAAATTACTATTTGCATATATGATTAATTGAATTAACCTGCATAATCTGACTATGTTTTAAAGAAATTTGAACATAATAGTGTATAAACCAAATTTCTAGAATGCTGCTTATGCCACTCTTCAGATGAGAAGACAACTATATTCTCTAGGTAACAATTGTGCAAACAATGTTGAAAATACTTATGATGATCCCTTTTTAAGGGTACCCATGGCCATAACTTCATCAATTCTACTGAAAATGATAAAATAGAACGATGTATAAATGTTGTTTCTATTTATGGAGATAACTTTCTATATCGAATCAGAAGCCCAAGATTAACAGGCTAGATATAGTCAATTCCGAACAAATACAAGCCAATAATCTCATTTAAGATTAAAGCAAACATCATCTTGTAGTTTTCAATGTATCTAGCTAGAACAAGTTAAGATTAATGATTAAGATTATTTTAGAAAATATTTTCCAATATTCTCCAGAACAACAACATCCTATTCTACCTCCTAAATTACCTCCACACCAGAATTCTGGAGGAAATTGTCTGCGTCCACTTCACCCACACCTGCTTTGAAACAAATCTTGAATAATGTGTATATTGTTGAATATTGACACTTTATTACTAACACTACTTTTACCACCAACTTAATAACAATTGCTGTACTTGTTGTCTTTTGGTATGGTCGATTTTTATGTATATAACATCATTTCACTACCATTGTTTAACTTCATAATCATTAACAACACTTTTTAGTGCCAGTTTGATAATAACTATAACAATTTTTTATGACTCAAAGTACTTGTTCTTTCATAGTTAGTACTTCTCAGTTTTATATCAATATTGTATGTAAAATTAAACAAATTATTTTCATTTTCATATAATTATTTTCAATTAACATTGTTTTTAATAGCTAAAGTTTTATTCATGCATTAACCAAAATATAGCTATATCATTATGATAACTGTCTTATCGAAGTTGTAAGCAATGAATCGTAGAGGTAGTGAATCCTCTCCTGAACTTCCAAACAGTACTTCAGGAACTATCAGAATAGGCAAGCCTAAGTATGATTTGCTTTATTGGGCAGTTTAGTGGTATTTTTAGAGCTGTTTCATCACTAACTCCAGCTAGTTTTGCAAATAAATCTTCAATTCAGGGGATAGGATATTTATCCAATTTAGCTGCTTTGTTTAATGTAATCTTATAGTCTTCGCAGATGCAGACAGTGCCATCATGCTTGAAAACTGGAACGATGGGAGCAGCACAGTCTGAAAATTGTACTGGCTCAATAATTTTGAGGTCCTGCGGACGATTCAACTTATCTTCTACTTTTAAGCACAGGGCATATGGTACTGATCTGGCATTGAAAAAACAGGAAGTTGCATCAGCCTCTTTGTAGATCTCAACAGTGCTTCCCTTAATCAATCCTAATTCATCTTTAAATACATCTGTATACTGATCCAATGTATTCCGGTGTCACTACTTTGTTGACAATCCAGCTTCAATGCCATCAACTATTTTCATCCTAAAAGTGATGGTCCAGACTCTCGAGTAACTATCAGGGGAAGGTTAACTTTGTGACTGTTATGTTCTACACTCACTACAGCACGGCCTTTCACTCCTATTTCCTCCCCTATGTGACTGAATACCTTCACTCTTGCTTTTAGAGTCGAAATTTCAGAATGATTCAATTTGTCGAATGTTTCTTCACTCACGAGTGACACTATGCTCCTGTATCCAGCTCCATCTCCAACCTTTCACCATTAATTTGAACTAAAACCATCTATGGCTTACTGGAACCATTTGACACTTAAAAAGTGTTTACTCTTCATATTGCTCATCTTGCTCATTGTCTTCTTCCTCCATTACCATGTTACTTTGCTCATGTCTACCACTTTCGTTGAGCTTTCTTCCTCCGTTTTTCCTGCAAACTGATGCCAGATGGCCCTTCTTCTTGCAAAAGTTACATAAATTATTTGTACCAGCACTGGGAGTGTGAGTGTCTCCCACTACGACGGAAACACAAATTATTACGAGGTGCACTCTCTCCAATCTGCTTTCGAGGTTGCAAGGGTGTTTTGTCACCTCACATTCAGTGGATGGCATTTTTGCCGTCCACCTCCTTCAATGTTGCAAGTTGCATACTATGATCCAAGCAGTCTGAATCATTTGAGTAGTTTCTGCAGCCAGAGCAAAATCATAAGCTTTGGAATACGTTAGATCTGCCTCTTGTAGAAGGCGCTGTTGTGTCTTTTTATTCCTAATCCTACAAACAATGCGATCACGAAGTATTTCGTCCAGAACGACTCCATAGTTGCTATAGTGGAAGGTTTGAGATTGAAATGAAGTGATAAAAGGGCCACAATTTCATCAAATTTCAATTTTCATCATAACAAACAACAACAAAAAGTTGATTCTATTTGATCAATTTTTGTCACGCACTATATCTGGTAATAAGCCACCATCGCACACATGGAAATACTGTGAAATGGATTAGCTAGATTACTCAATATTATCTATATTAATACAATTATGTACCATAGCTCATTGAGAATGGAATCTGTTTATTCCATAGGTGCGAGAGGCGTCATTATTACGTAACAGTGCCTTCTGTGGCTGCTAGGATCCCGCAATGTGAAATCTGTTTCTCTGAACTGTTAAATTGTGGTAATTAAGGTGAGTGGCATTGTTCCATCAATTTAAATTTAACATTTTACTAATCGCTAGAAATCTTTACTAGTACGTAAGGATTGATTAACTCTGTTGTGGGTGTGTCTTCTCAAATAAATTTAGCGGTGCCTTGTAGCTAGCTAGCTACACTACCAACTAACACACGTAGGCAAGCATTAATTGGAAATATACTAGTGCTATTAATTGTATTATTCAGTAAATCGTAACATAATACCCTGCCATGGTATTGTATGTGTGTGTTGCTTGTCCCATGATTGGCTCTGCTACCAACATTATATGCATATATACAGTCTTACTAGTGATAGAGCTGGTCCGGGTGGCCATACAGTGTCTACATGGCCTAACTGCAGAGCAACTCTCTTTGAAGCCTCCCATTATACTTGGCAGGCTGGGTTGTCTGCAGATACAGCTGTTCCATAGTATAGCCATCTTTCTCCGTTGATGTTGACGTAGTGTCCACATTCCTTTACGTATGTACTATATGACAGATATATAAACCAAACACTGTATTTGCTTACCAATTTCTTTATATCTTTGATCATATTCTTCATGATACTGTGTATTCCATTTTTTTAAGTATTTTTCTTTCACTATAGCAAGTAATCGGATTGAAGACAGCTTGGATCGCTCACTTGGCGGCAGATTTCCAAGTGTGAAATAGAATATACCTAAAATCAAACGTAACCAAACTGAATCAACTTATTGCATTATGGTTTTACAAAAGTATTAGCTAAATCTGCACAAAACTCTTAAAATAAACTTTTCACTAATATATAAATATTGTTAGCTGTTGTTTACGGCTTTCTCCTAGCTACTACAGTAGTAAGCAAGCTTTAATTTATAAAAATGCTGCTTTGTTGTGTGTGTTTTTTTGTAGTTTTTTTTTGTTTTTTTTGTTTTTTTATTGTTGTTGCTTTTCAGTTGTGGCAAGTGGCATTGAAAAAGTCTTTACCATTAAAAAAACTCGGCCATTGCCACTACTCTTTGGAATAAATGGACTTCATGATGCTTTCCTAAACTAAATGAACAAAAAATAGAGCATTAACTCAAGGCAAACTAAATACATTTTGTTAAAATATGACTTAGCTACCCTGTTGTTTGAATTACTTGTGCACAATGTCTTGCTTGCCCCTAGTTAATGATCTTACTTAATTTGTGTGTCTTTGCTTTTGATCCAAGAGAATTACATACTTCCAGGTCATCATAATACAGGAAAATCTGTAGCACAGATGGATATCACTGAACAGAGGGTGATTGTGGAGGACTGATATTGGATAGCCACTCCTGCTGAGTCCTATTTTCTGGTCTAATCATAATATGAAAAAGTATACATTACACAGTGCTTTTAATTAATGATCTATTTGTGATGAATACTTCCTGCTCTCAACTTATTATCCTTAATGATTTTTTCCTATAATTTTGTGGCTGCATATTTTGTTCTGAGATTACTGGTATCTGATTTCTTACTGGGTGTGACTGTAGGAGGCCCGGTAGCGTTTCTAAAAAGGGGATGTACATCATTTCATGCTTCTTCAAAACAAGCTGTCTGTGTGATTCCGATCCTTTGCATGTCCGGCACTCTTCCAGTGTGACACACTGTGGCTCCTGTGAAAGAAGATAATATTTTTCAAAAGAATTTAGCTTATCACACTACTAACAGTAAATTGGAAGTTCTTGCTAAGAAATGCCAGTTGGTGATGTGGTGACTGTTGTGACTAAAGAGCTTGTTCAGTTCCTCAATGTGCTACTGCTCCACTCCTGCCTGAACAAGCTTCTCTTTCATCCTGGTGTGCAGGGATGTCATGTACAACTATGAAAGCAGAGGTAATTGTATGGATATATGTAAATATCTATTGTGACGTTTACCTGTGTTAGGTTTGTAATTCCACCTACTATAGCCTGCATTGCAACTTGTGTTAGCTTGTGCTTTTCTTTTATTTCCAATAAAAATAGAGCAGACAGCTTTGACAAGTGGTGTATATGGTCTTCTAAGCTGGTGTAGTTTGAGTTAATCTCTAAATTGTTGGGCTTGTGTATCATCATCTGAAAGGGTAGGATTGGGGTCTTCACCAACTGTTCAATAAACATAAAATGTGTAATAATGAAGTGTGCATTGCTTTATGTTTTTATTACAATTCCCTGTACACATTGAAATTTTTTTCAAACTACTACAGTTTGCGTAGTACCAATAGGAAGTCCTTTGAAACATAATATTTAATAAAAATCTATAATGGCTTGCACAAACTATATATCAAGTTTGTTAGTTGCGACATCAAGTAGTATTTCACATCATACATGTGGTAACATGTAACACCTATTTACAACTGCAAAATTTTCGCTGTCCTGAAACTACAACAGAACTGCTTCTGCATTGTTTTGTGTTCCATTGTGTCTTCAGTTTCTTCAACATGCTCAGTCTGCACTGGTGGGTCGTAACATATAATAGAGATCTCCAGCATGCCAGTCATACACATGACTTGTGAAGCTTGAAAACTTCATAAATGTTTGTGGACATCCACATGAGTACGCATGGAACTCACGAATGTGTGCTGGCTCCCACTATCCTCTAATGGACATAGCGAGCATACAAGCCTTGCTTCATTGGCCTAAGGTATCAAGTACAATATTAAGGTGAAGAAATTTGGACATTGTAAAAATGAGAAAAACTACTACAACAGTTTCTTCATTATTGTTTTATTTTATTGAGAGGGAACATCAAGTATTTATTTTAGTTTATTATATTTTTTTCTGCTTACTTTCAAGTGAATGTTTGGAGTATTTGGCTGTCAATGAATTAGTTTTTTGAGTTTGTAATTATAATTTGAATTTAAAATGAATTGTACAGAATAAAAAAAAAGATCATTGCAAAGAATTAGCTAAACTTATTCCAAAAGATAATGAAGCTGGAAATTTCTGAGCATTCAAATTAAGATTAAATACATAAAACTGAAAATAATATAATATGGCACGAAGCTGCTTTGAATAACAAATATTAAAATTAAAATACATTCCAACAACATCACATATGGTGTCAATAAAAGTTTTGGATTCTAATATTATATTATTTTCAGTGGCCAAGAAGAAACTCACACTCGCAGTGCCAATATCGCCTGTGATTAGTGCATATGGCTCCAGCTGATGTGGTGCCTCTTCACTCAAGTCAGCATCTAAGGTCTGCATAAACATACAATAAATATGCAACACACCAGGAGAGCTGTCCATGATAAGTGACTTAGGACTCGTTTATACATTGATCCTTTAGTGCTCCTAGTATAGAGCAGTTTAACTAATATTTTCACTGCATAGAAATCAGTATAGTCTAAAAAATTAGCAATAAACATCAGTGGCATTTAGCTATCAGGAATAATAGGCATAAAATACCATTTAGGTAAGTAATTCCTGCTGGAATTCCGTGGTAGTTTAAGAGAAGCTCTTTAATAGGGATTCTTTAGGAGTCCAGCCCAGCAACTAATGATGATGCTTTTCCAAAAATTCCAATCTGTGAAAGCATTTTCTTTTGAAATGTTAAATATACTGCAATACTTTCTGAAACTTAAAAAAATAATAAATACAGTTGAGTTTGAATATCTAAAGTCATTGTTAAAGCTCTTACTATATGTGGATATTTCAATAGTGGAAATACATTCATTATTTCTTTTTATCATGTGAAACCCATTCTCTGCGCATTTGCCTGTCTCATCCATTAATTTTACTTCCAAGGCTTCATCGTTCATAGCATTAAAGGTCTTCATTTTCTCATTTGCCTCCTCATATTGATCACTATCAGTTAATGGTTCCTCCTAATAAGTAAATATTGCATATAAAGATTAACAGATAAGTAAATAAGGGAGTGGATAACCTCAGATAACTTTGCTTTCTTAGATGGAGGCTGCTGGTCGGCACATCTGCTCATTTGGGGATTGTGGTCTCTATGATAATTTTTCAATGAGGTTCTGATAGCTATTTTCCATGAACCCTTATGAAGAGAGTATGCCACTGATTACTAGTTCAGTAACTATTTGCGATGCTATACTTACTATGCCACTTCCAAATGGGTCTCGCAGTTTTGGATATTTCTGCACCAGCTTAGTTCAGACAGCCACATACTGCTCTGAAGTTGGATACAATGTATTTTGAACAATCAGTGCCATCAGGAGAGTTACTATCTTTCTCTTGGCAGCTGAAGTTAATGCCCATCATCAATAGCAACTGATGCGGAGTATCCAAACTTTTCTTTATCTGGCACTTTGAAATCAAGGTGCCAATCAAGTTTCTAAAAGTAAGTACGTAGTATATTTGCATTTCAGTTGCATTCATTGCTAAATATATATTTATCAGACAGCTTGAATTTCATGGCCATGCTCCTCCCCCACAATACTAAGGCTGTCCAGGAGGGAAAGCTGGATTACAACCTCCAGTGCTTTCTCCAGACTCTCTAGTACCATTGTCTGTCCTGTCTGCTGGTAGGTACTAAGCCAAAGTAGGCTTTACTGCATGTTTACTCCCTACTTGGAGAATCACTGGCTTCATTGTCTGATGGAGCATAGGCTCTATTTCATTGCCAGTTGGGTTATAGCCATAGGCTCTGATCTGAAGGGCTTCACCCTTTCTGTTGGCTATCATCATCATAGGCCTCACTAATGCTGGCTTATAGGCTGCTACTCTCACCACGCCCACTTACAACTGTGGCTGGTCCACCTGTCTGCTTACTCCTAGCAGCAATTTCCTCTAAATTGCCAAGCAAAGGGGGCCAAAGGACTTCAGAGAACTTCTTTATAGCAGTGGGACAGTTAGCTAACTGCCCAGCAACTGATTCAGAAGGATCCAACTCCTGTCTGTCCTCTGCCATTTTGTCCATGTGATTCGTTGAAAGGACTAATTAGTGGGTGGAGTCGGGACTGCCTAAGAGTTTGTGAGTGTGACGATTAATACCTACAGCTGGTAATATTGAGCTATTGTTTTTGAGTTCCCGACCAGGTAGGCAATCATGGTCACTTGACAGCGTGCTCTGGTCCCTGTTCATTCCTGAATCCACCATTTTAATGTACCAGGATCCAATGCACAACATTCATTCTTTCTATACACAAAACCTGAATGTCCATACAATTAATGTTGCCACTTGTCTTTAATGTATGTTCTGCAATTACTGATGCCATTGCCAATCCTGTTGTCAATGCATATCAATGCTGTTAGCTAACTTATTCTCTTTTAATTTGTGTATTTGCAATACATAGCTAAATATCACATTAAGTTGGGTAAGCAATCAATGAGTAATGTAGACAATTTTCAAAAAAATACTTTTAGGGCAAGTTTTGAAGCACTGGAGTAGTAATTTAGACAAAAAAAATTTAACTATGCCTCTGAACAGTAACTCCTCGAAAGATATTCACAGCTAAAATAATTTGCTTTTGAGAGACCATAATATTGTAAGGCAGTAGTATAGCACACAAACTGGTGAGTATAGCTGTATATTATTTATAGATGCATTCAATTGTATAAAGCTGAAGCCATTTGCTATTTCTGGCCACTTCCTTCCGTCTTATTCAGGTCACTTCCTACTTTCATTGCAAATTCACATTTCCATCTTAATTCCATCCATCTTCCATCCTAATTCCATCCTACTTCCATCGAACTGAGTATGAGTATTTTCAACCAGTTGCAATCCACCTATCAATTGCTGAAGTAGACTTAGGCTTTCTTCATTTACAGCAAATGGCAGTCCTAGCATAAAACAAATCAGCTGATATCCTGCACATCCTAGTGAACTCTTAAATGTACTAACAAACACTTGTAAATTCACTTCATTAGAGGTACAGTGTTACTTTTATAACATTTCAAATGTGTAAACATTATATCAAATTAGAGAGATAATTTTCTACCACAAAATAAATCAGGTACAAGATCAAAGTTAGTTTGTAATGATCTTATTTCAAATATTCATTTGTGTACAAGTGATTGGAATTCAACTTCATGTTTAACACATTATGTAAAATACCACATCGTCAAAAAAATTTAAGGAACTAAGTATCCATTACATTCAGATTAGCATTAAAACTTTGTATATAATACACACAAAAGCAATGCAATATAATGACACTGGTTAAGTAAACAGTTCATACCAATTGATATGTAATAAACTAAGATATTATTGAACAAAGTTACTCTATCTAATTTTCTATATAATTATATATTCAACCAATATTACCCATTCATACTTAGCTAATTATGTTAATATTTCTGGACTTGGAGCAACTGTATGCTTAATATGTATTTTAGAGTGTCGTATTCTGGATTCAATTAATGTAAAAGTGTTTTATTCATGGCTACAAAGTGAAACAAATATTAGGTCATAAAAATTGACACCAAATTGTAAAATAATTGTGAGGGTAGTCATGCATGAGCAAGCCCCACCACCGACAAACTCCATGGGCTTACTAGGGTGTAATTCATAAAGATAGTATGTGCAAGTAGTGAAAGTCATAAAATCATTTTTTTTGACTTGACATAAATAAAACTTTGATACTGATTATTGTTTTTTTCATGATGTAGAATACATCTGTTTGTATTGTGAGTAAGGCCTGCCAGATTATGCTAGAATTTTTCTGGAACACATAAATGAAATTGCATAGTGGAATAATAATAATTCTAGAATAATAAAGGACATAAAGAATAAAAAAAAATGGGAATAATTAGTTCTTATAGTAATCATCTTTGTGGGGTTTTTTTTGTATTTCAACAAAATGATGTAAGAATTAGAAATGTTGTGTTCAAGTTTATGACTTATTAAAAGCAACAGGGTTGGTGTTGACCACTCTGTTATAGTACAGTTTGAAATACTGGGAATACATTCAGCTAAGGCTCAGAGTCAGCAAGTCATCTGGAGGGTCATGCTAAAAGGTTACTCTTCTTGTATCAGAATTAACAAAAAAGAGTAAATTATTGCCCACTGACATATGAATTTGAAAGGGAGAGAAGATGAATCTAATAGCAGTCCATTGATGTAGCATACTTAAGCAGCATCTGAAGTAAAGTTTATATAAGTTGCTTTATCTGATCTGATAAGAGTAGCTAGAGCAAAACTGTATTCAATTTACCACTATAAAGAAAAAGTATTATGAATCAAGTTATGGATGTACCTTACTATATATTTTTACCATGGTAGCAAAACAAAGTTTCTGTCAACAGGAGGCAGCCATACTATATTTTAATGAGATAGAATGAAAGTGCAGCCTCATACACTTAATTAAATGCTGTTATTCACAGGTTGCCTGCAGACTGGACTAAATTTGAATTGCAGATCTTCAGGAGCAAAATGCTCAAACAGAATTCAGAATATTTCAGGTAGGTTAAAGATAGCTAGGAGCTTCAGTCTGCAACCACCCTGTAGTGTCTGAAAAGAGTCTACTGACAACCGTAACAATATAGGTGATAGTTAAAGCTGACAAAATATTTTACAAGACTATAGAGGTTACAAACTAGTTGTCAGCACATTATAGAGGATTTACGATTTTATTACGTTGACAGTGAATTCTTTTTAGGCAATGATGTTTCCTGCGACCCTACGAGTGCAAGTTTTCATTAATATTTATGGCGCATAATAATATCGATCGATTGCTCAATGTGCAGTGAATATATTTCATACCAAACTCCTAGGAGGTGAATAAGTACACCGTCCGATCAAACTTAGTTCATGTGCGTTTTTGTAGCGTTTAGCCCAGCTGCAAGTCGGTTGCTGGTCTCGTGTAGCAGCTTGAACCTTTACCTAACCGGGAAAGGGTCCGGTAAAAATGGCGCTTAGAATCAGTTCTAGTGGAATGCAATTAGCAAATGAACGTAATACTACCGAGTCACCTCTTTGATTCTGCACCGCTCTCCCTTTTTCACCTTTTTGGTTTTATTTTATGGCTTCAAAGCTTAAATTATTTGCATCAGCCAAACCTTTGGAGATGATATCAGTTCTGTGTGAGTTGGATGTGTAAAGGATAGCTATGTCTGATTACACAAAAAGCAGGAAGAAGTTGGAATCGGAATCAAACGCTAAGATCAAGCAAGAAGAAGAGGAGTTAAGATCTAAAGTTGACAGTTAGCATTACAATGTTGTAACAAAAATTGGATGATATGCTGAAAAATGTGTAATAAATGTTATAGTGAGTATGACAAGCTTGCATGTCAGATATTTCCAGAGGTCAACTAGAATCCTACCATGGTTTGAGTTTTAGAATAGCACTTTTCCTCTTGTTTTGGATTTCACTGAGGGAATATGTTCAACCGCTTCAGGGTGAGCTGTCCAATAGTACAAACCCCCGATGTATAGCTGTTTCTGTTCTAAAGTTATTCAAGATTTTCTTGATGCCAAAGCAACTTGGATATAATATAATTAAATGCTAGCGGCCAGGTTAATGATATTCATTCGATACTTCAGACCACATTTTACCCTTCAGGTTCTGAGTGTAACAACTGTTGAGGTGCTTCAGTGTCGTCACGAGACCCTTTCCCCGTGCAGTGGTTGGTAAAGGGGTCTGGCCACACGAGACCTGTCGGTTGTGTCACTCCACTTTCAGTGAGTATGGGATTTACACACAGAGTTGTCCAAACAGCACAAGAAAAAGGAAGAAAATGAAATGAATAAGACCGAGCTCCAAGAGGACTTCTACGCAGGAAGGTACAGCATTAGGTAACTTACAATATTCTACATCTATAGTTTTAGCTACTTTTAACTAGCACCTCCGCTCGATCCGCTGACTTCAATGGGAACCATTACGTAGCCCAAAAATAAAATTCACGTGAGCGGAGGGGTTACGAAACGACTGTTATGGGCGTCAGGAGGGCGGACTATATATAATTGGCGAGCGAGCGTAGCGAGCGAGACACTTACAGGGGTAACACAATCGAAAATCGGGGATGTTTGTTTATTTATATATATGTTTGGACGTATGTATGTCATTTTGTACTTTGACCCTCCGTATTTTTGTGTTCGCTCCGCGTTCGACCCCGTCCCAAACTTCACTAAACAGAATCCTTCGGTTTAGCGACCATTACCCGTATCACCTTAGAAATTGAATTGTTTGCGGCTTTGAATTGTTTTGGGATGCAGTTAAAACTCAAAAACTTATGGGGGCTCCATTTCTATTCGAGTTAGTGGCGGTGGTAAGTTAATACGCTATTTGTCACAGTTATAAGCCCTACTCAACAGTATTTACTTAAAAATTCATTGTCCACTTGACTTACCACGAAGGTAAGTCTTGCGTAGGTATGTTCAGTGGTGTGAAAGTATTGTGCGTTACAACTACTATTAAGAATATCACAAAGAAAATTTTAAATAACGTGGTTTGATTTTGTTGCTTCTTTTTCAATTCAAACTGCTGCGGGAGCGGTTACTATGACATTGAAACCCCTTTACCGCATACGTAATTTAAAAACTCAACTTTATATTAGTAGCTTGAGTGTTAGTTGTTAAAATCAATCATTTAACAATAGTGTAGTTTAAGGCTCGCTCGCCATTTGTGCTCAAGCACACCACTAGTAGATAGACAACGAAATCGAGGGATCTACCGCCCACAGAACCTCGAGGGCCACGGGATGTACCGTCCCGAGCGTAGCGAGAGGGCGATACTAGCGGCCCGAGGGGTTCGACGGGCGGTAGTTCCCGAGATTTCGTTGTCTATCTGTTTTAGAACGTAGCAACTAATAACCTTAGTTACCAAATAATTTTTTCTATCCTTTGTTCTATGTTGACACTCTACGACAAAGACGGCAGAGACATTATGGAGAGGTGTCCAGTAATTGCAGCAATTCTAAGGAGCCACGGCGCATAGAATATTTTCATGTGTTGTGCGCTCGACTCCAGTGAACCGGCGAAAGTGATGGAATTAGAGTCAGGAGAATCAATATCACTGCGTTTTCAGCGAACATAGTCAAAAAGAACATTCCAGCCCACCCATATTACCTATTTTTCGCATTTCAGCTAAATTGGTGAGATAACATTTACAAAACGGCTTTGTTTCTCCTAAATCTTCTTTGAACCAGCTACTCTTCTACCTTCTTCAAACCAATCATCTCTCCTTTATTTAGCTCCTCACAGTCAGCTCTCCAGTCTAGCTCCTCACCTTCAACTTTCAAGTCAAGCCCCTCACAATCAGTACTCTAGCTTTGCAAGATTTGGTCAACCTTTACATGATGATGAAATTTTGAAAGATCTAAGGCCATGCAAAAAGTTTGTATTTACAGTATCTGACATTGATGAACAGCTTGCGATGGATAAGGAAGGATTTTGATTACATAAGCAAAATACAACGAAAATACCATGAATGTAGTGCTTTTACATTGCAAACAATATACTAGAAGGGGTGCCTTTCATAACTGTAATGATATAAACATCCACAAGAATAGTACTAGCTAAAACTTTTAAAATAACATATGCAACATATATAACTGCTTTTTTATTGTTCATTATGTTATTGGTTTCTTTCTCACTTTCTCATTTTGGTGATGATTGTATTAATTAAGAAAAATATTGTTAGTGTGCACTTATCTTTCGCATCTGACAGGAAAACCGTGCTAACAACATTCTTGCACCATAGATAAAATAAAAATTCTTTAATTAATGCTTGCACGACTCATAAACAAAAAAATAATAATAAAATGCTAGAAGGGAGGATACTATTAGCCAGAAGGGAGGATACTATCAGTAGTATCCTCCCTTCTGGCATTTAGTATCCTCCCTTCTGGCATTTAGTATCCTTGTGCACTCACTTGAACAACACTATGCTGGATAGAATGCCTACTTCACAATACAAAGAGGGGTTAGCTATGTTCTAAAGCGGAGGTGGTACCGGAATACTGGCAACTGTGATTGAGGGTGGCTAAGAATACGTTCTTTCCAGTGTCAAATTTCAGGTCACTGCCACCAGGTCTAATCTCTGGAAGCTGTCTAAAGGCCACCCCCTAGACTACTTGCAGTCAAGCAAGGTGAAATTAGATTACACGCAAACTCGACACACAAAATAGAATAAGATACGATAGAACTGCGTTCACCGGAAGTGTCATGCGCCTTTAACCCTAAGTTGCGCACGGCACCTTTGCACACAAACAATGAATATAACTAGTGGTGTGCTTGAGCACAAATGGCGAGCGAGCCTAAAGACTTATACTATTTTTATATGAATGATTTAACACTGAAGCTACTGAAAATAAGGTCCAGTTTTTAAATTTCGCATACAAGGTAAAGGGATTTCAGTGCCATAGTAACAACTCTCTGCAACTGCTTGAATTGAAGGGAAAAAACAACAACAAAACAATACACGTTATTTAAAAGTTTCCTTTGTGATATTCTTTAGCTAAGTAGTGGTTGTAACACACAATGCTTTGACACAACTGGACATGCACCTACACAGACTTACCTTCGCAGTAGTATAGTGGACAATGTATTTTCAAGTAAATACTGTTGCGCACGGCTTATAACCATGACAAAGAGCGCATTGACTTACCACCGCCACTAACTCGAATAGAAATGGAAGTCCCTTAAGTTTTCAAGTTTTAACTGCACCCGCAAAAGAATTCAAAACGGTAAACAATTCAATTTCTAGGGTGATACGGGTACTGATCGATAAACCAGAGGATTCTGTTTAGTGCAATTTGGGACGGGGTCAACCACCTAACTAACACAAAAACGCGAGGGTCAAAGTACAAAATGACATACGTACGTCCAAACATATATACAAATAAACTAGTGGTGTGCTTGAGCACAAATGGCGAGCGAGCCTGATAGCTAGTTAGGTAACATAAAACTAAGTATTGTTACTATGTTTTAGCTTAGTTCATGCAAAAACTATAATAGCAGGTGTGACCTTTCATTTCAGTAAACAATTACAAAATCACTCTCTTAACTTTTGTAGCATTAAACATCTGCCATTCTGATAATCTCAATTACCAGTAACTCTTGAACAAACTCTCAGCTACAATAAACAAAAAATCAGTGTTATTATTTGTAATTTTAGCCAACTAATATGGAATTACTACTTACCTCAATTTCCTGAGTATTGATAACTTCTGTGGTATCAAATTGAAATTACTTTGACTATCTGAATTACCTCGAATTCTTGACAACAAGCTCTCAGCTACAAAAACAAAAGACAATCAATTTTAGCACACAAATACAAAATTACTTTCTTACCTCATTTTCTTGAGCAGTGGTAACTTTTGTAGTACCAAATTTGAGCCATTCTGACTATTTGAATATACCAGTCACTGTTGACAACAAGCTCTTAGCTACATAAAAGTAAGGCCAGAGTTAATTTTGCATATTTAGCTAACAAATATGGAATTACTACTTACCTCATTCTTGAGTATTGATAACTTCTGTAGTATCAAATTGAAGTTACTTTGACCATCTGAATTACCGTGAATTCTTGACAAGCTCTCACCTACAAAAACAAAAGACCATCGATTTTAGCACACAAATACAAAATTACTTTCTTACCTCATTTTCTTGAGCAGTGGTAAATTTTGTAGTACCAAATTTGAGCCATTCTGACTACTTGAATTTACCAGTCACTGTTGACAACAAGCTCTTAGCTACAAAACAAAAAGGCCAGAGTTATTTTTGCATATTTAGCTAACAAATATGGAATTACGTACTTACCTCAGCTTCCCTGGAGTAGTAGTAGCTTCCTTAGCATTAATACTACGGCATTCTGCCTACCAATGACTCTTGACAACCAACAATCGGCACTCCGTATCCCCCTTAAAACGGAGAAGTTTTGAAATAAAATCTGGAAAAGGGTCTTCAATGCCATAGTAACCGGTCGAATCAACTTTTTGTTTCTTGAAAAGCAAGCGTTTTCGCAGGAATTTTCTCACACTTCTGCGCTTAAGTATAAAGTAAGGCTTGCTTAATGCTGTAGTTTAGTTTCAGAATAAACTGGGTTCAAGCCTAAAAAGCGGTGTTTTTTTTAAGAAAAACGTTCCCCGCGCGCGCGTTTAAAAGGTATACGTACCATCCATCCATACATACATATATACTAGTGGTGTGCTTGAGCACAAATGGTGAGCAAGCCTTAAACTACACTACTGTTAAATGATTGATTTTAACAACTAACACTCAAGCTACTAAAACAAAGTCGAGTTTTTAAATTACGTATGCGGTAAAGGGGATTCAATGCCATAGTAACCGCTCCCCGCAACTGTTTGAATTGAAAAAGAAGCAACAAAATCAAGTCACGTTATTTAAAGTTTTCTTTGTGATATTCTTAATAGTAGTTGTAGCGCACAATACTTTCACACAACTGAACATACCTACGCAAGACTTACCTTCGTGGTTCGTCTAGTGGACAATGAATTTACAAGTTAATGTTGTTGAGTAGGGCTTATAACTGTGACAAATAGCGACTACCTCGAATAGAAATGGAGCTCCCATAAGTTTTTGCGTTTTAACTGCACCCGCAAAAGAATTCAAAGCGGTAAACAATTCAATTTCTAAGGTGATACGGGTAATGATCGATAAACAGGTGGATACTGTTTAGTGAAGTTTGGGACGGGGTCGAACGCGGAGCGAACACAAAAATACGGAGGGTCAAAGTACAAAATGATATACATACGTCCAAACATATATATTAACTAGTGGTGTGCTTGAGCACAAATGGCGAGCGAGCCTGATAGTTAGGTAACATAAAATGTTACTATTTTTAGCTTACTTCATGCAAACACTATAATAGCAGTTATGACATTTGATTTCAGCAAACAAATACAAAATCACTCTCTTACCTGATTAATGGTAACTTTTGTAGTATCAAACATCTGCCATTCTGATAGTCTCAATTACCAGTAACTCTTGAACAAGCTCTCAGCTACAATAAAAAAAGAAATAAATAAACCAGTGTTATCATTAGTAATTTAGCCAACAAATATGGAAATAACTTACCTCAATTTCCTGAGTATTGATAGCTTCTGTAGTATCAAATTGAAGTTACTTTGACTATCTGAATTACCGTGAATTCTTGACAACAAGCTCTCAGCTACAAAAACAAAAGACAATCAATTTTAGCACACAAATACAAAATTACTTTCTTACCTCATTTTCTTGAGCAGTGGTAACTTTTGTAGTACCAAATTTGAGCCATTCTGACTATTTGAATATACCAGTCACTGTTGACAACAAGCTCTTAGCTACATAAAAGAAAGACCAGAGCTATTTTTACATATTTAGCTAACAAATATGGAATTACGTACTTACCTCAGCTTCCCTCGAGAAGTAGTAGCTTCCATAGCATTAATACTACGGCATTCTGACTACCAACGGCTCTTGACAACCAACAACCGGCACTCCGTATCCCCCCATAAAACGGCGAAGTTTTGAAATTAAGTCTGGAAAAGGGTCTTCAATGCCATAGTAACCTGTCGAATCAACTTTTTGTGTCTTGAAAACAAGCGTTTTAGCAGGAATTTTCTCATACTTTGGAGCTTAAGTATAAAGTAAGGTTTGCTGAATGCTGTAGTTTCAGAATAAACTGGAGTCAAGCCTAAATAGCCGTGTTTTTAGGAGAAAAAAGTTCCCCGCGCGCGTTTAAAGAGCATACGTACCATCCATACATACATACATATATATATATAACATATACCCGATTTTGCATTATCCACCCCTAATACTGTCTCGCTCGCTTCGCTCGCTCGCCAATTACTCTGTGTTTACCTATTTTTCACTCATTTAGCCACAAAGTGTCTTGTCAGGTGTGTATATACATATAAGGTGTTTCATTTTTTTATAGTTTATATACAATCTACTTCCCTCACATTTGGCAAGAAGAATTGTGTTGTGTGTGTGCGTGCATGTTATATTATATTATATTGTTTGGGGTTCAAATAAATTAGAGTCTACTTTTTGTTTGTTTATTTGTTGTTGTTGTTGTTTATTATTTATCCTGTAGGTACAGTTTAGTCCTAGGCGATGTTCTGGTATTGGCCTCAGTGATGGTGAGACAATGGAACGTTTGTGGTCATTCCTAAGGCGATTTAGAACTAACTAGTTGTGATATAATTGTGTTAGAATGGAAGGCAAAAGGAAGAGAAGACTGAGCCCCCAGTGGTTCAGGAAATAAAAAAAGTTTTAAATAATAAAGTGAGTAGATAGCTATATAGTATTAAAATTCTCATAATTTACTTCATTTTAATACAGAAAAAAAGAAGAAGAAGAAAAAGAAATAGGTAAGTCATTATGGTTTAACCTGTAGCTGTTATGATATGATGCACTTTTTTTGTATACAGCAATACCACTATCAGAAGAGCAAATACATTATAGTATTTAAATAACTTATTTATCTTAACTGTCCATACTAACTTATATATCTTAACTCCATATTAACCACTTAAAATATATATTTTAACCAATTATAAACATATAATATATGCTTTAAAATGTGTAATCTTTGTATTATCATGAAGAGTTATGTGATGGCTATCTAGCTAGCTCAAAACTCAGAAGTTTGTGGTTATGGGCATAGCACCCTCCATGGTTTTAAAAGTGGCCACACCTTGAACAAGTCCACAATTGTTCTCTTCAATATAGGACCAAATGTAAATTTGCCATTTGAATGCTATCAGTTAGAAAATTAACTCAATAAGTACACAAGACGTAACTGTGGTAGGCAGAGACAAAAAACTAACCTGTCAATAAAGGTAAAGATTTTTCATTAGCTAAGCAGTCCTTGTAACACACAGCACCTTCACATACACTTGTTCACTTGATATACCAACACAAGACTTACTTTCTTCAGTGATTTGACTATTGGACAATGAATTTTCAGGTCAGAACAATACTGTTGCGTAGGGTTAACTATGACAAATAGCGCATTAGACAAGATAACTCACACCAGCCAGAAAATTAATTAGTATCTTCTCCTATGTAAGACTTAAGATTAGGCTAGAAATCAGACACAACTTAAACGGGTAAAATGGAGTGGACAACGAATTTTCCAGTAAATGCTGTTGAGTAGGGCTTATAACTGACAAAGCGACTAACTTGAATAGAAATGGAACTCCCATAAGTTTTAGAGTTTTAACTGCACCCGCAAAAGAATTCAAAGCGGTACACAATTCAATTTCTAAGGTGATACGGGTAATGGTCGCTAAACCAGAGGATTCTGTTTAGTGAAGTTTGGGACGGGGTCGAACGCGAGCGAACACAAAAATACGCGAGGGTCAAAGTACAAAATGACATACGTACGTCCATACATACTGATAAACTAGTGGTGTGCTTGAGCACAAATGGCGAGCGAGCCTGATAGTTAGGTAACATAAAACTAAGTATTGTTACTATGTTTTAGCTTAGTTCATGCAAACACTATAATAGCAGTTACGACCTTATATTTCAGCAAACAAGTACAAAATAACTCTCTTACCTGATTAATGGTAACTTTTGTAGTATCAAACATCTGCCATTCTGATAATCTCAATCACCAGTAACTCTTGAACAAGCTTTCAGCTACGATAAAAAATAAACCAGTGTTATTATTTGTAATTTTAGCCAACATAATATGGAATTACTACTTACCTCATTCTTGAGTATTGATAACTTCTGTAGTATCAAATTGAAGTTACTTTGACCATCTGAATTACCTTGAATTCTTGACAACAAGCTCTCACCTACAAAAACAAAAGACAATCAATTTTAGCACACAAATACAAAATTACTTTCTTACCTCATTTTCTTGAGCAGTGGTAACTTTTGTAGTACCAAATTTGAGTCCTTCTGACTATTTGAATTTACCAGTCACTGTTGACAACAAGCTCTTAGCTATAAAAAAGAAAGGCCAGAGTTATTTTGCATATTTAGCTAACAAATATGGAATTGCGTACTTACCTCGGCATCCCTCGAGTAGTAGTAGCTTCCTTAGCATTAATACTTTATGTGCTTACATACGCTTTTCAGAAGTAATGATAGCTCTCTTAGTACTGACTACAGGTGGCTCTTGACAACTAGTAACAAGCCGCACTTAGCCGGAAAAAAGGCGAAGTTTTGAATTTAAATCTGGTAAAGGGTCTTCAATGTCATAGTAACCGATCTAATCAACTTTTTGTTTCTTGAAAAGCAAGCGTTTTCGCAGGAATTTTCCCACACTTTGGAGCTTAAGTATAAAGTAAGGCTTGCTTAATGCTGTAGTTTCAGAATAAACTGGGGTCAAGCCTAAAAAGCCGTGTTTTTTTAAGAAAAAACGTTCCCTGCACGTGCGTTTAAAGGGCATACGTACAATCCATACATACATACATACTAGTGATGTGCTTGAGCACAAATGGCGAGCGAGCCTAAAGACTATACTATTGATTTTGACTTCTAACACTGAAGCTACTGGAAATAAGGTCCAGTTTTTAAATTTAGCATACAGGGTAAAGGGATTTCAGTGCCAACTCTCTGCAACTGCTTGGAAGGAAAAAAACAACAACAAAACAATACACGTTATTTAAAAGTTTTCTTTGTGATATTCTTTAGCTAAGTAGTGGTTGTAACACACAATGCTTTGACACAACTGGACGTGCACCTACACAGACTTACCTTCGCAGTAGTATAGTGGACAATGTATTTTCAAGTAAATACTGTTGCGCACGGCTTATAACCATGACAAAGATAGCATTGACTTACCACCTCCACTAACTCGAATAGAAATGGAAGTCCCTTAAGTTTTCAAGTTTGAACTACACCCGCAAAAGAATTCAAAACGGTAAACAATTCAATTTCTAGGGTGATACGGGTACTGATCGATAAACCAGAGGATTCTGTTTAGTGCAATTTGGGACGGGGACGACAACCAAACTAACACAAAAACACGAGGGTCAAAGTACAAAATGACATACGTACGTCCATACATATATCTAAATAAACTAGTGGTGTGCTTGAGCACAAATGGCGAGCGAGCCTGATGTTAGGTAACATAAAACTAAGTATTGTTACTATGTTGTAGCTTAGTTCATGCAAACACTATAATTGCAGTTATGACATTTTATTTCAGCAAACAAATACCAAATCACTCTCTTACCTGATTAATGGTAACTTTTGTAGTATCAAACATCAACCATTCTGATAATCACAATCACCAGTAACTCTTGAACAAGCTCTCAGCTACGATAAAAAAATAAACCAGTGTAATTGTAGCCAACAAATATGGAATTACTACTTACATCATTCTTGAGTATTGATAACTTCTGTAGTATCAAATTGAAGTTACTTTGACCATCTGAATTACCTTGAATTCTTGACAACAAGCTCTCACCTACAAAACAAAAACAATCAATTTTAGCACACAAATACAAAATTATTTTCTTACCTCATTTTCTTGAGCAGTGGTAACTTTTGTAGTACCAAATTTGAGCCAATCTGACTATTTGAATTTACCAGTCACTGTTGACAAGCTCTTAGCTACAAAAAAGAATGGCCAGAGTTAATTTTGCATATTTAGCTAACAAATATGGAATTACGTACTTACCTCAGCTTCCCTCGAGAAGCAGTAGCTTCCTTAGCATTAATACTACGGCATTCTGACTACCAACAGCTCTTGACAACCAACAACCGGCACTCCGTACCCCCCTCCCCCCCCCATAAAACGGCGAGTTTTGAAATTAAGTCTGGAAAAGGGTCTTCAATGCCATAGTAACCGGTCGAATCAACTTTTTGTTTCTTGAAAAGCAAGCATTTTCGCAGGAATTTTCTCACACTTTGGAGCTTAAGTATAAAGTAAGGCTTGCTTAATCCTGTAGTTTCAGAATAAACTGGGGGTCAAGCCTAAAAAGCCGTGTTTTTTGGAGAAAAAAGTTCCGCGCGAGCGCGTTTAAAGGGCATACGTACCATCCCACATACACATAATTGGCGAGCGAGCGTAGCGAGCGAGACACTTACAGGGGTAACACAATTGAAAATCGGGGATGTTTATTTATTTATTTATTTGTATATATGTATGGACGTATGTATGTCATTTTGTACTTTGACCCTCGCGTTTTTGTGTTAGTTATGTGGTCGACCCCGTCCCAAATTGCACTAAACAGAATCCTCTGGTTTATCGATCAGTACCCGTATCACCCTAGAAATTGTTTACCGATTTGAATTCTTTTGCGGGTGCATTTCAAACTTGAAAACTTAAGGGACTTCCATTTCTATTCGAGTTAGTGGCGGTGGTAAGTCAATGCGCTCTTTGTCATGGTTATAAGCCGTGCACAACAGTATTTACTTGAAAATACATTGTCCACTAGACTACCGCTAAGGTAAGTCTGTTTAGGTGCATGTCCAGTTGTGTCAAAACATTGTGTGTTACAACCACTACTTAGCTAAAGAATATCACAAACAAAACGTTAAAATAACGTGTATTATGTTTTGTTGTTGTTTTTTTCCTTCAATTCAAGCAGTTGCAGAGAGTTGTTACTATGGCACTGAAATCCCTTTACCGTGTATGCGAACTTTAAAAACTGGACCTTATTTTCAGTAGCTTCAGTGTTAGAAGTCAAAATCATTCATATAAAAATAGTGTAGTCTTTAGGCTCGCTCGCCATTTGTGCTCAAGCACATCACTAGTATATAACATATACCCGATTTTGCATTATCCACCCCTAATACTGTCTCGCTCGCTACGCTCGCTCGCCAATAAACAAACATCCCCGATTTTCGATTGTGTTACCCCTGTAAGTGTCTCGCTCGCTACGCTCGCTCGCCAATAACATATACCCGATTTTGCATTATCCACCCCTAATACTGTCTCGCTCGCTTCGCTCGCTCGCCAACAAACATCCCCGATTTTCAATTGTGTTACCCCTGTAACACAACTAGTGGTGCGCTCGATTAGCGCAAATGCATGGCGAGCGAGCAGACTCTTTTTACAGAAAAATAGGACAAATATTACATCTAACTGTAGTGCACAGTGTAACCCATTCCATTCTCAGTTAGCATCAGAAAATCTAAAGTCTCTGATCCCAGACTAAGGAGTAACGATAACAGAATTACCTGAATAAACTTCGAAAGCAGTGGCAAAGAAGCGCAGCTTGACAAAGACTTCACAATTGTTTCAAGAAGAGAGTAGCTATAAACTTTTTGGTTGAAACAAAGTTGCGTAAGGCAGTGCAGCAAGATTCTCCGCGCTAGTTAATTGAAAAATACTGGAACTGTGAACGCTTTACCTAACTTACGTAATTAGAAGCGCGGGCGAAATATTTTGACGTACGTATGTACATACATACATATATTTATCATGTACTGAACTCAAGTACTCCCATAGAGATTAATACAAATGAAACTACCCCAATATTTTCCCATATTGCGTCCCCTTGGGCATTCTAACAAGTGTTATTGCGTCCCCTTAGGCTAATTTTATATTTTAAAGTTTTTTGTTAAATCTTAATAATAATACATTAATTTGATATATCTGTCTATTGTTATGTAGGTATGTATGAATTGTAAATCACTTCATTTGTGGTTGTGTGTCATTAGGTGCAGCGGACATTGTGGTGAAACTTTGTGTTTGTGTTGCTGTAGGAAAAATTGTACAATTGGTGATTGCTGCTCCAGCAAAGAAGAACTGAGCACTTAAATCTTGGTTCACAGTACCACTCGATGGTGTTGTAGGGTATGAAGAAAATGGATTAGTTTCAGACTTTTTGTATGAGCTCAAGACATGAAACATTTCCTTTTGCTGTTGTAATCATGCTTTTTTATAGCTATTTAAACTTTGTAGATTTTTATGCCCAGTTAGTTGGATTATCTGTGTTTCTGGTACACTATTCTTGGTAAGACAAGTAACCATTGTTTTTCGAGCTGAATGATTTGTTTTTCCCCCAGACAATCCAGCACTTGCAGCCATCCTTTTCATTATTGTATTGATTCTATCCTTCCCCATCTTCTGTTTTTTGTACCAAATGTCATCATTGGAGTAATTGTAGTTCACAGCCAGATAAAATGGGGATTCCGATTTGCACATTTCAACTGAACGCTTTTGAAGAAACTTTTCAAAAATACGTAAGGGACACGGAGATATATTGTTGGGAGTGGTCCACAAACATTTCATCGTCCAAACACACAGAAGAAGATGCTTCTTCTACGTGCATAGTTTCCTCCGTTTGTCCGTATAGACTGGATTAGCAACAGTTGGTTCTATAGGGAGTTTCTGGAGATATTCAGATTGTTTCTCAATCATTTCAAGAACTTCGTCATCAAAAAAAATCCTGTAATGAAATAAACAATGTTAGCTTACTGGTTCAGCTTCAGAAAAATTGTCGTTGCTAAGATTAAGTTTGCGCATGCGTACATGATAAATATGTTATACTTGAATACGCGAAATATCACTCGTCTGATCGGGGTATTGGCACTCGTGCCTGCGGCACTCGTCCCAATACATCCGACAGACTCGTGATATTTTGCAGTATTCAAAGTATAACATATATATATCTGAAATCTCAATTGAACACGACTGATAGTCAGCTTCCTCGCTTCGCTCGCTCGCTGAATTATGCACCCTCTTCCTCTTTATCTCCTTCTAATCTCGCGCGCCATACCCTTGCCTATCCTAAAACCGCTACGTTCCTTTCCCCGCGTAGCGGTTTTAATAGGCAAGGGTATGGCGCGCGCGAGACTAATCTCCTTCAACCGTAACTCCTCCAGCCCCACAGGGAGTTTGGCTAAGAATACTTCTTTCCAATGTCAAATTTTATATGTTTGACTGCAGCTCACTTATACTGGAGCTTAATAATAGCCCAGTACTGCAATACCTTATGTGTAGCTGATCTCTATCAAGTGAACAGAGCCAGGACTCTGTGTTACTCTGATGTAGCTGAGTTTTTCTGCTCTCAAACTGATACTACTCTATTGTACTGGACAGTTACTTCTACTAGTGGTATGGTTAGATTTCTGAGTTTTTTAGCGATGCATGATTCAAATGGACTGGTGAGGAATACCACAATAGATTCTACTACTTTAACAGCTAAACTACTTCATAGTGACAACTCATCAATTGAAAGCCTTATAGCTATTAGTACGGATCTATCAGCAACTATCCAATGTAATTCTGAGAGTATTCAGCATCAAGTCCTGAATAGTAAGTATTATTATAACTATTACAATTATTGATTGGGTCTTTTTCATGGTATATTCAAAATTATTAATTCTAGAGTCTACTGTGGTGCCATCAAGTGTTATACTGACACCTATAGCACAGCAAGATACAATAAGTTATCATATTACCTGGGCTCCTTTCTTCAATACTTCAAGTTACTTACTGACAGTTACTCCTCCAGCAATATATACACTATCAGATGCTACTATCCACAATATTAATCTCTATAATGTATTCAACATTACTATAGCACTGAGCTACTGCCCTCATGTAATATACTCCAAATTTAAGATGGGTAAGTTAATAATCTATTTGTAAGCTTTATATGTACATGTTTTATTCCATTGAACATACTTCATTTTAGCTACCCTTTTTTTTATTACTTAATGTAAATTCCATTAATTCCTGTGTACTGTTCTGTAGCCATATGTAACTTCATTGTTATGTGCGTTTAGATTGTCCTTACGTGGAATTTTCAAAAGTGTCGTTTTACAAATTATCACTTGATGGCCAGTCAAGATATTTCTCAGTGGATAATAGAACAGTTCAGTGTAATGCCACATTGCATAGAGAAATTACATTTACACAGAGTAATTATGACTTAATTAAATTGTTAGTTTTGTTTGCATTTTTCATTAATTTGAACTATTATACAATTAGATAATGTTGGGTCTTCTTCAAGTTTAACATCTAGTGAAGTACGAGAGGAGGTCTTTAATACTTGGGGAGTTGCATATGGAATAATCATTTCAGTCATCGCTGTAGCTAATTTCATAATAGTTGCAATTGTAATTATTATACTATTTTATTCAAGGAAACGTACTAAAAAAAGTGAGTTAATTATAGCTATTTAAAAAGTAAAATTGATCTATATCAAAAATAATTCTAAAATCTTCCAATTGGATTAAATATCTTTTATCATCAAAATTATATTAGTTACATAATCATTAGTCTGCAATTACTGCAAATGTTTTTACAGATAAACAGAAAATATGGTAAGTAGTAACAATGAAATCAGCTTATAACAGACAAAAATGAGATTAATTCTTTTTTATGATGTCCGATTCAGTGTACCATGTTTTTTTTGTTATACTCCCAGTTTTCTAATACATAATATGAAGTGTTCCATTGATTATGATAAATAGTAATAATAATAATAGTAATAATAGTAATAACAATAAGAATGGAATTTAGAATCATTCTTTTAGAGAGGTGAAGTTTATTGGTTTTTTCCCTAAGTTGCTCTTACCATCTGTATTACATAATTTCAAAGTTACTATGGTTTAGCTCTAGCACACTGAATGTCAGTAAGAATATTAAAAGCGGAAAATTCTTGCCAAATAGATATATTATATATATATATATATTATATACATGTATATATATATAATATATATATATATTATAATATATATATATATATATATTAATATATATATATATATATAATATATATATATTATAATATATAATATATAATAGTAGCGAATAATGTTAGTTACTATTATGTTATAAACTTATTTATTTATAATGACAATGTATTTATACTTACCCTGGGATGTTGATAATTTATATGGTGTTGAGGACTAACGATTCAAATGGATCAAGAACTAAATTTGGACACTCTGCTCATTCAGCTTAATCCTATGATGAACCACTTTAAATTGCTGGGACAAGTTGTTGGCATATCTTCAGATTTACTAGACCAGATAGAATCCAGTACAGCTAATCCACATGATGGACTAGTTGAAGTATGTGATGCATGGCTCAGGAAATGTGAAGATAATGATTTAACTCTTACTTGGAAGCACGTTGCAGAGGCTCTCTCCTTAATAGTACAGAAGCAGCTGTCTGGCATACAAGTTTTCTCAACTGGTAAGGTACAATACTTGCATTGAAAGTAAACAACAACATGTTATTGGGTCAGTTGTTTAATTGGATACTAGATATATTACACAATTCAGAAGAAAGAAAAACAAATTTGGTAATTATGAAATGTATTTTTGAGCTCATTATAAGTTTATATTATGGTAAGAGTAGATTGTAGAACAAACAACCTTACATTATAGTATTCATAGTTTAATTGTTCAAAAATATTGACATTAGTCCTTCCTCTGCTATATCATTCATTTCTTAGGCTGGTATTAGTAACTCTAGTACTATATAATTATGTATATCATTTAGTAAAATATAATAGCATAGCTGTTGTCCCATATTTTTTAATTCAACTTATTACATTATTTTTAAATGGCTGTTATGTATATTCAAGTAAAGAAATAAAAAAAATTATAATGCAAATTTATTTGTTGAGATCAAATTTCTATCGTGTCAGCTTTTAGAACACTCCTGACGTAGCATGATGTGATTGCTAAATATGTACTACTAGCTCACATATCATCAAGATAATATTATTTATTTGGAATTAAGTTTTTTAGTTGTATATATAATAGTTTAATATTAAAAATACTACTCTTATGCTAATTAATCCCGTAACATTTTATGGAAATTTCTAAGTTACTGTTAGCTTACTAGTAATACCATTCTCATTCCAACAAGAGAATTGATTAGTGTAATTAGTTTTAGTTGGAGCCTCTCCTACTGCATTAGTAATTTCTGGTTTCTGTGAGATATTATTTTAGTTAAATTATTACTCTTCTTGTCATACTTAAGGTAATCTTGCGAATGAAGTGAGCATGAATAAAGTGAATGATGCTGAAATCACTAGACTTACTACCTTGTGCATGGACACGCCCACTGATGTCATGGATAATACTCTGATACAAACCAGAGAGGTAAATTGTTTTTTATTTGTCAACTTTATTTATAAAACAGATCTACTATCAAATGTATCAACATTACTGGCTGTATACATGATTAATTGAAATAACCTATATTATGTGGCTATATGTTTAAAGAAATTTGAACATAATTGTGTATCTTCTAGAATGCTGCTTATGCCACTCTTCCAATGAGAAGACAATTACATTCTCTAGGTAACAATTGTGTAGACAATGTTGAAGATTCTGGTGATGATCCCTTCTTAGGGGTATCATAAAACTTCATTAATTCTATTGAAATGATAAAATAGAACTATGTTGTTTCTATTATGGAGAAAACTCTCTATTTCAAATCAAAGTCCTAGATTAGCAGGCTAGATGCTAAAGTCAATTCTAAACAAATACAAGCCAATAATCTCATTTAAGATTAAAGCAAACATCATCTTGTAGTTTTCAATATAATATATATATATATATATATATACAGTTCTAGCTCGAAGTTCTCTCCCAATAGCATTTTTGTGCATAGTTTTAAAGTTTATTGTTTTAGAAAATATTATCCTATATTCTCCAGAACGTCCTATTCTACCTCCTAAATTACCTCCTCCTCGCCAGAATTCTGGAGGAAATTGTCTGCATCCACCTCACCCAAACTTGCTTTGAAACTAGTGTTGAATAATGTGTGTAATGTTATTTCACGAATAGTGTGACACTTTTTTATTAACACTACTTTTTACCACCAACTTGATAATCACTGTTTTACTCCTTGTTGTTGATTTTTTATGGTGAGTTTTATGTATATAACATCATTTCACTACTATTGTGAAACTTTAGAATCATTAACACTCTTTAGTGCCAGCATGATAATAACTAGCTATAACAATTTTTAGAACTCAAAGTACTTGTTTCTTATGTATAGTACTTTTCAGTTTCAATTCAAAATTGTTTGTCAAATTAAACAAATTAATTTCATTTTCATATAATTATCTTTAACATTGTCAAACATTACTTTGTTTATGCATTAACCTAATTATAACTATATGATTATGATAACCGTGTTATCGAAGTTGTAAGTAATGAATATCAAGCATATCTTGTTTCAGTTCTTGCCCCAAAATAGCTACTCTATATTATACTGTTTTTCTATGAATCCTCTTTTTTTTTTTAAATATAAGTGAATAACAATGTCATATCAATCTGCACATTAAAAAAACCAGAAAAACATAAAGTATTTTGAAATAGAGTAACCTCTTCCTTGCCAGAATTCTGGAGTAAATTGTTTGCATCCACCTCACCCAAACCAGCTTTGAAACAAATGTTGAATAATGTGTGTATTGTCTTTCCCGAATATGTGACACTTTATCACTACTTATACTACTTTCTAGTGCCAATTTTGTATAAATATAATAATTTTTAAAATATAATACTTGTCATATTTTTATGGTCAGTACTTTATACAGTTTCATTTCAAAATTGTATTACAAATTAAAGGAAATTAGTTTATTGTCGTAGATTTTCATTGCTACTTTACTCCTAGTAATTCAATATTTTTAGCTTAGTAGCATTATAATTAGATATAATTCACAGAATGTTTCAGCTCGTAAGTCTTCTTAAAATAAATGGTCATATACCCTTCACAACTGAAGAAGGCTTATGAGCCGAAACGTTTTGTGAATTATATCTAATTTTAATGCTACTACGCTAAAAATATTGAATTACCAATTTAGTTTGTCGGGCCATCTGCTTCTTTGGCTAGGTCCACCCAACAATGATATACTAATTTCCTTGTCAGTTCAAGTTTTAAATTAATTTTGATAAATCAAAATAAAGATAATGGAGAGAGAGTGTCTCAATCAGATAGTCAGAGCCATGACTGTCCCAGGTCAGCCCTTTTATAGACTGCCAATGGGATCACAAGAAAAGAAAAGAAAATGTAAAACTGACCAATCACAGAGATGATAATGAACTATTAAACTAACCAATCAAATGAGAGAACAAACATTCACACAAATTGTAACAAGTAACCTAGGCAACATAAAAATGATACGTAAAATACAGCTGCTACTACAGCTATTGAAAACCAACACACAAACAACATACAAACATACATACAGAATAAATGTCTGTTGTGGGGTGTGGTCCCCACATAGTTTATATTCTCATATAATTGTAACTTCAAAGATTTAAACTTAACATTGTTTCTCATAACTAACATTTTCTTTATGCATTATCCAAACTAGCTATCTTATGTTTTTAATAACTGTCTGAAAGTGTTGTACCAAATAATTACAAGCATTACTTGTTTCAGTTCTTGCACCAAAAAAGCCATTATATGAATATTGTCTTTCTGTGACTCTTTTTTTTAATAGATGAGTATAACGTCAATAGCCATTTGCACAATGTAAAAGAGAGAAAAAACATGAAGTATTAGAAATAATGTATTAGACTCATCTATATTATTGCAAAGTGGCCAAAATGGTGTATATAATTTTATTAATTTATTTGTAAATTTTTGCTTCTTTGTTTGGTCGGTTTCGGGTTTTGTTTGTATTTATTTATTTTGCAGTGGTATTGCATTCAATTATTTACTCATTCATTCATTCATTCACAAGTTATGGGGAAATGGGAAAATTTTAAGCTGAGTTGATGTTCAAAACATATAATTTTGTACTTAGAGTTACGCCTCAACAGCACAGCACGTAAATATTAGGGATGAAAACTGAGGTAGATAGGACACTTGGGGGAAGCTGGGAAGTTTTAAGGACAAGCTTCCCCACTCCCCACTACCACTAGATATAGTGTAGAGTTATTCCTTCAAGGCTTTAGTTGAAGGAAAGGTCATAGTCAACCAGAATCCTCTGTTGCCAGAAGAAAAATATATAGAGAGTACATAATTTAGCATCACTATTTTGTATAGTGTCTTAAAGTGTCTTAACAATTTCCATTACTAGCTATATTATACTAATTACAAAATCCTCCCTCAACTTGATAGAAACAGGAAGTTGACCTCAGTTTGTCAAATTTGACATGTTTGACAAAATTAAGTTCACTTCCTGATCTATTATGAAGAGAAAGGAGTTTGTAATTAGTATTTAGCTAGTGATTGACATTGCTAAGATGTTACAAATAGCCATGCTAAAAATATACTCTCTATACATTTTTCCCCTCATACATTCAGTATGTGCAGCTGACCTCTACCAAGTGAACAGGACTAGGACTCTGTGTTACTCTGATGTAGCTGAGTTTGTATGCTACCGGCAAGTACCATTTGCAAGTTGGACTATTACAAGTCGTAATAGTGAAGAGTCAGTTCAACTGAACCTTCACAGTGTGTTTGATAGAAGAACAAAGTCTGGCACAATAGATTCTACAACAGTGAGAGTTGGAATTATTTCAGGTGATTCATCCTTTATTTCGAGCAGATTAACTATAGATGCTAATTTACAAGCAGATATATCATGTCAAATGGAAAGAATTTACTACCAATCAGTAAATAGTAAGTACATAGCCTAAACTGCCAAAATGAATAATCTAGTATTTTTTTATGTATAAAAAATGTGATTACATCTAATATCTAATATATACAGACCTTTGTCATTGTGACTGATTTAGACCTATTGATAATTTTATACTTCATATATTATTGTTTCATATCTTTTATAATACCTTTAAATTTAGCAAGATGTACGAAAATTTCTTGCAATCATAAACTGTTCAATTTATTGATGAAGCATTACTAAACCCATGAAGTGTTGTCCCTTTCCTCTTGCACAAACAGATGTATAGTGTTCTATTAATCCATTGTATTATGCTTAAACAACTCTCACTAGCATCTGATTGCCAATCTCAGTTAGACAATTGTAAATGATAGTGAAACAAGTCATTGGAAGCTAAAAATTAATGGTTATGTCATAGGGTCTACAATCATGCAATCAGAAATTATTTTAACCCCAACTACAAGCGGGTCCTCCAGTTATAGAGTTACATGGACATCATCCTACTACAATACTTCAAGATACATGATAACAGTTTATCCTCCTGAATCCTACACACAGGAAGATCTCATCCACAACACTGATAACAGTACAGTACACAACATCACTATAGCTCTCAATGACTGCCCACACAGGATATATTCTACTTTTATACCGAGTAAGAATGTCATAACAAAAAAAATTGGTATTTTATTGCCATATTATTGTTTGCATAGGTTGCCCAATGTTGATTTCTCAGGATGTCCTAAACTACAGAATGTTTGGAACCGGACAAATGACTGTACATTTAGTGAATAATCAGGTAGCCCAGTGTGTAAATGAAATGTGGGAGATAAATTTTGTTTCACAACTCACTACTGCAAAAGGTACGACATATTGATGTTAAATATTCGCGTAGTATATAATGTGTATGTATATAATATATGTATGCAATTGTACAAAGAGAAAATAGTTTCTTGAAATAACCAATAGACTTTGCAGATGGCATCATTCAGTTTGTCAGAGAAGTGCACAAACATTAATTAGCTAAAGTACTGCATCAAACAATCTTTGATGCACCATTGTGTCTTATGTCAGCTTGAATTTTTTTACTGCCATTTGCATTATTCTATACTGTGTTTTTTTTGGCTGTAAACCCACAAAATTAAATATTAATACACTAATATGATATATACAATTAGAACATACCACTTTTCAAGCAATTAGTTAATTTGCACAATGTTAATCAATTACTGCATGTGTTTATAAAACAGATATTTCTGAACCAACTAATTTAACATTATCACAAGATCTAAACACTTCACCAGGATATCACTGTCCGAATGAATGTTGTCCAAAAAAAGAAACGTCAAATATTTCACTGGTAGTCTTTTTGTGTGTAATAACAACCTGCATTCTAACTATCATAATTCATATATTAATACTCATAATATGGAAATGGAATAACTGTGGTAAGTCAGTATACTATAAAAAAATTGTATTAATACAAATGTAGTGCCTCAATATTGGTATGTATTGTATGTAGGCAAAATTGAACAAATATCATGCAGGTAAATAATTCTAGAAATTATCTACAATAGGTTGGAATTATATGAAGACAAGACAAAGTTAATATTATACATTCATAAATATTATGCTTGCAGGAGTTCATGCCAGCAAGGTGATGCAATAAACAGCAAACAGATAGCAACCGTCAAGGTAAAAAGTTATTTCAGTTAGTTATATATAATGAGTAGAGAATGAAATTTAGTGATTTGTTTACATAATTAAGTAATAAATATCAATATAACACCTTTTTATTGTATTGGGTTAACAAAATGTAAATGACAAAGACTAAAGTATTGCTAGCTACTTCATCTGTTCAACTGGTACACTGTAAATTTTAGTTTTTATCACATACCTAGAATGATGCCTATGACACTATTGAAATTAGCAGACAATTAACTCCTCCCAGTCGACATTGTGCTGACAATATAGAGGATTATTATGCAGTTCCCATGTTAGAGGTAAGTGCTGGTTTTCTTTTGCATATTTTCTAATTAATTGAAATATTGAATGTTATGTCTACTTAGAGAGATAATCAAGTACACCAAATCGATGAGGTTCCACACCCTAGAGTTGCTGGTATAATCTATCATACTTAATTTTCAATGCTCCACAGTAAATTCCTCTGAAAATAAATTGCCTTAAAACTTGAAAATAAAACTGGTTGGTTTTAATCAGCATCCTAGCAAACTCTCTCACATGTTGCACTTGTAAACTTACCTCATTTATATTGATAATAATAGTTACATTGCTTTGTTATGTCGGTTTTTTTATACATTTATCTCTGGTAAATGACTTTACATACAATGCCTATACCATTGTAAAATCAATACTTTTATAAAACTACTAATTGTAAAAAGTGTAATTTACAATTCAAGAGGATGGCTCACAAGCAGTCTCTAATAAACTTAAAAATTTTCAATCTATTAGGAAGATGAATAAATCATACTCATATTTGAATAGACACAGTATAAGTTCTTACTACATTGCTGGCTACCAATGTTTATACATATATTAATATTACTTCTTCCTAGATTAAATGCAAGCATTTTGTTCCTTCAGAGTCTACATCCGTGAACAATAATGTTTGTTTCATTATGCACAGTTGTATGTATCATATAACTGTTGTTGCAAATTACATGATCCTTAAAATCCAATATCAATCTCTGTTATCACTAATTGTCCCAAAATTTTGTGTAATTTGGAATATATTTTCGATGTTGTTCTCATTAACATGATAAACACAGCTTGTTGGAATAACTGTAGCTATCACTATATGACATAGATTTAGTTTCTTTGATAGTAAAAACATTTTCTTAGTTATGGTATTAGTTCAATTTAAGCTGTATCGCTGCTTCCTTAAATTTTATTTTATTATACATGAATTGACCAATTAAATCCCCCTAAAATCTATTATCTTTGTGTTAGTATTGATACATGTATACTGGCTGGTGGTAATCTGAATTCACTTAGTATGTGTAGCTGATTTCTATTAAGAGAACTAGACTAGGACTCTGTGTTTTTCAGCTGATTTAGCTGAATTTGTTGGCTCCCTACAGTTAAGAACAATTAATTGAAGAGTTCTTGTATCAGTAGTAGTTAAGTGTCTTGAGTTTTAAGTTTCTGATACTGTGTTAAGAATGATGTCTGATAATGTATGTTCTAGTTCACAACCACATCTGGGTAATATCCTTCTCTGTGACTACTTTGACAATACGCTTGTCTTTCTGCAGTAATAGTGTGCAATGGTGACAGGATTACATATTACCTGCAAAAGTGTAAAAAAAGCTGTCATCGGTCACTTACTTAACCTATAATTCAGCGAGCGAGCGAAGCGAGCGAAGCTGACTATCAGTCGTGTTCAATTGAGATTTCAGATATATATATATATATATGTAGGTATGTATGCGTACGTCAAAAAATTTCGCCCGCGCTTCTAATTACGTAAGTTAGGTAAAGCGTTTACAGTTCCGGTATTTTTCAATTAACGAGCACGGAGAATCAACTTTGTTTCAACCAAAAAGTTTATAGCTACTCTCTTCTTGGCGAAAGACTGAATGGCAAATTGTCAAGCTGCGCTTCTTTGCCACTGCGTTCGAAGTTTATTCAGGTAATTCTGTTATTGTTAACTCTTCATGCCTAATCATTGCTATTATTTAGCGATTTCCTTCACAAATCATCTTTACCTATACTCATATATTTACTCGCTCGCCATGCATTTGCGCTATTCGAGCGCACCACTAGTACAAGATATTTCTTCACTTACAGTGTTACATGAACCATACTCTTCTACATGTCTTCAAAATGCACAATCCTCGTGAATCCTATACACAGGAAGATCTCATCATCCATAACACTGACAACAGTACACCAATGCTATGTAGATAATTATTATACTGAATTGTGGCTATTTTTTTGTAAAACAATGCTAAAAATAGTGTACTTACACTTTTATAAACTTCCTCAACTACTCCTTACTGAAGTTGCTATCTCACAAAAGCAGGAAGTGTATTATTTGATACTGCTGTATGTATGTTTGTCATGAATCACAACGCGCGAGGCCTAAACATGATACTTGGGTTTGTAAAGTCTCTTTGGTGCTTTTCTTACTGGATACTAATACGTGTTCTAATCATACATTCTGATATAGTTTGTTTAGGGGATCTTTACCAAGTGAACAGAATCAGGACTCTGTGTAACTCTGATGTAGCTGAGTTTGTATGCTCCCAATATGGTAATGATGTTGTTATATGGAGATTTTCAGCCAATGGAGGCAGTCAGAGGAGAATTTCCTTCCTTCTTCCCCTTGACAACACTCCAGAAGGAAGAAATAAACATAACACACTGGAGTCTACTAGAGTGGAAGGTCATCTCATTTTTGCCAACTCATCCTTCTTCAAGAGTAGCCTAACTATTGATGCATCACTATCTGTTACTATTAGTTGTAACTCTATAGATGAAATTATGTACCATCCTTTAAATAGTGAGTGAATGGTAGACACATGAATGTAAATGACATTATTCAATGAGAATAATACATTGCATGCATGTGACAAATTGGTTGCTACAGTTTTCTTGGTCATTGGTTGAAATCTCTCTTCAAAGTGCTTAACTAGTATTATTGTACTGTGAAAAAAGTTGAATTGCACAGTAAACTATACTAAGTACTATTGTACTGTTTGTAATGTTCATTTATTAGAATCCGGTTTAGTACCAACAGATATTTTCCTAACTTCTACTGGTACTGATCCCTCAAGCTACAACATTTCATGGATGCCTTTCTTATCCAATTTAAGATTCATCATAACAGTTTACCCTCCTGAATCTTACACACAGGAAGACCTCATCCTCCACAACACTGATAACAGTACAGTACACAACATCACTATAGCACTCAATGACTGCCCACACAGGATATATTCCACTTTTATATTCGGTAAGAAATATTCTAATTGTGTATTAATTATCATAATGTACTAGTGACATATCATACAATAGGCTGCGAAATTCTGAATGCTCCTGAAATCATAGAATACCAAGTTTCTACTACTGGAGAAATGTCTGTTCATTTGACAAACAATAATCACATAATACAATGTATTAACAAATCTTGGGAGCAAAACTTTTTATTCACATACACCAAAGGAAACCTAATTTGTGTAATTGCATAATCAATGCATAGCAGATACTAGACATAGTTTAAAATTAATCACCTTTCATGAAAGATAAAGTAGCCTAAAAGAAGCTGTAAGTCTATTGTATTGAAATAATGCTATATTTATAATAACATATTAAGATTATGTAATGGCTAATATGTACATTACAGTGAAAATGGAGGATTCCCCAACAGTTTTCACTGCTACATTACAACCAAACACTTCTCCACAATATGAATGTCCCAACCATGATTGTCCAAATAAGGAAACTTCAGACATTGTACTAATTGTCATACTGAGTGTAATAGGATCGTGTATACTAAATATAACAATAACTATGGTAACACATATTACATGGAAATGGAGCAAATGTGGTGAGTCAGATATAATAAATTTTAACGAAGTGGTATAACAATTGCAATGGGTCACATACAGGGAAAATGAAGTGCTTGTCAGACAGGTATACACGACCCATTATTTGTGTATATGTTTATAATAGTGCAATAATTAATGTAAACATAGGCACTCCAACAAGCACATTGCTTCAAAAGAGAAAGCAGAAATACAGACTACAATGGTAAGCTAAATCTAATTATATTTGATCTCAACATTAAAAAAGGTATACATTACAACAGAAAAGTTTAGTAACATCTTGCCACACTTGTTTGTTTAACTTAATGATGATATGAAAAGGCTTATAATGTAAAGTATTTTAACATTTTTAGAATGCTGCTTATGCCTCTGTTCAAGTCAGTAGACAATTACCTTCCTCAGTTCAAACCGGTGAAGAGGAAGTTAGTGAAACTTATGCCATTCCCATGTATTAGGTAAAGTGTTACTTTATAACAACATATTCAAAGTTGCAAACATAATTATTATATCAAAATAGAGAGATTATTTTCCACATCAATGCCAAAGTTTGTTTGGCTCTGATGTTAATCTAAATATTCATTTGTGTACAAGTAATAGAAGTTTGATTTAATATTTTTTTATTTTCTTGTATTATGATACAGATCAACTTCCTGCTCTACCTCCTAAAATACCTCATCATCAGAATTTTGAAGGATCTTGTGTGTTATGCATTACATTCAGACAAGTTTTTTAAGTATTCCATTTGCAATGTGTTAAAAATTAACACTTGCTACTTATTGCATTATTGATATCACTTGACGTGTAATAAACTCAGACAATTTTTAGAACAAACTATTCCAACAGATTATTCTGTGGTAATTGTTATACTTTACCAACGTAGAACATTTGTACTTCATTATGCATGAGCAAACACCTGCTGCCCCCAGACACCTAGGGTTTACTGGGTTGAGGACCGTATGGATTGAATACGACAGTAGGTATAAGTCGTGGAAGTCATAAAAGCAATTGATTGTTTCTATAGTGACATTAATAAACATTACTACTGTATATTGTTTATTCATGATGTAGCATTAGAGTGTGTCTATTGTGAGATAGCATAGCATATGCAAATGAATCTTACAAAAACTGAGCATTGATTTTCTAATTAAATAATAGTTATTGTGACTTCTTGCCAAAGTCCTTTTCAGGGGTCATTAACAATATTGACTGTTAGAACGAAAAAAAATGTGCCATTATTATAATTATTTCAGTCGAGAATGACTGAATCATTGAAAGATTACTGCTAATAGCTCGGTTGTGCTGAGTCTTCATCAAGATTTATTACTCCATGTTCCTTTCTTATTTCTTCTCAATGATTACATCATAAAACTTAACATAATAAAAAGTAAATTTGTGATAATTATTTTGTTATCACAAATTTAATTTTTATTACGATATAATTTTATGATGTAATCATTTTGGGAAATGCAACAGATAGCATACAGTGATACTAAACAAAAACATTCTGACATTACAAAAGATCACCAGAGTACAGTTTACTTTCTCATATCATGATGAATAAAAGTTTCGACTTTGTTATTATTGATACATGTATACTGGCTCGTGGCAAGCAGAAATCACTTCTATGCGTCTTCAAAATTCACAATCCACCTAAATCCTACACACAGGAAGATCTCATCATCCCTAACACTCAAAACAGTACAGAATACAACACCTCTGTAGCACACAATCACTGCCCATCACAAGATCTATTCTGCTGTTTTCCTAGGATACTTTTTTACTTCTAATATCATTTCATGAGATGTGCTACATATATTCAGTTGTGTTTTGTAGATAGCAGCCATTGTAATAAATACAGCAATGGCAGAAAACCCCACATCTAGTTGTTTCTTTTTCGTGTTTTTCTATAACCTATTCTAAGGGCAAACAATAACAGAACAAGATTGAACCTTTTTTATAGCCAGGAATCCTGGGTTCGACTCCCTGGCAGCAACTGAGATTTTTCACATTTTACTTTGCTTTTCTTTAGGCCCATTTAAGTTCAATCTGGTTTTAAGAAGAGTCAGAACTTGATAATTATGACACAACTGTTATAATATTTCATATTAAATTATTTTCAACTAATTACACTGAATCATTGTGATTTTTTTTGTAATACAATGTTAAAAATAGTTTACTAACCCTTTTATGAACTTCCTCAACTACTCCTTACTAAAGTGGCTCTCTTTTAGAAGCAGGAAGTGTATTAATAGATACTGTTATACATTTTTTCTATATCAATGTGTGTCGTGAATCTCAATGCTTTATGTCTAAACATGATACTTGGGTTTGTAAAGTTTGTTTGGTGCCTTTCTTACTGGATACTAATATGTGTTCTAATCATAAATTCTAATATAGTTTGTTTAGGGGATCTTTACCAAGTGAACAGAATCAGGACTCTGTGTAACTCTGATGTAGCTGAGTTTGTATGCTCCCAATATGGTAATGATATTGTTATATGGAGATTTTCAGCCAATGGAGGCAGTCAGAGGAGAATTTCCTTCCGTATTCCCCTTGACAATACTCCAGAAAGAAGAATCAAACATAACACACTGGAGTCTACTAGAGTGGAGGGTCTTCTCATTTTTGCCAACTCATCCTTCTTTAAGAGTAGCCTCACTATTGATGCATCACTATCTGTTACTATTAGTTGTAACTCTATAGATGAAATTATGTACCATCCTTTAGATAGTGAGTGAATGGTAGATACATGAATGTGAATGACATTATTCTCAGAATAATACATTGCACGCATGCAACAAATTGGTTGCTACTGTTTTCTTGGTCATTGGTTGAAATCTCTCTATTCAAAGTGCTTAACTAGTATTATTGTACTGTGAAAAAAGTTGAATTACACAGTAAACTATACTAAATACTATTATTAATAATAGGTACTGTTTGTAATGTTCATTTATTAGAATCCGGTTTAGTACCAACAGATATTATCCTAACTTCTATCGATACTGATCCCTCAAACTATAACATTTCATGGATGCCTTTCTTATCCAATGTAAGATTCATCATAACAGTTTACCCTCCTGAATCCTACACACAGGAAGATCTCATCATCCACAACACTGATAACAGTACAGTACACAACATCACTATAGCACACAATGACTGCCCACACAGGATATATTCCACTTTTATATTCAGTAAGAAATATCCTAATTGTGTATTAATTATCATAATGTAATAGTGACATATCATACAATAGGCTGCAAATTTCTGAATGCTCCTGAAATCTTAAAATACCAAATTTCTACTACTGGAGAAATGTCTGTGCATTTGTCAAACAATAATCACATAATACAATGCATTAACAAATCTTGGGAACAAAACTTTTTATTCACATACACCAAAGGTAACCTAATTTCTGTAATTGCATAATCAATGCATAGCAGATATTAGTCATAGTATAGTATGTATCACTTTTCATAAAAGATAAAGAAGAGTAATTATTTTTTAAAGTAATGAACGCTGTAAGTATCTGTATTATCATAGTAATGCTAGATTTATTAAATACATAAAATTATATAGTAAGATATTATTATATCATATGTATATAGTGAAAATGGAGAATCCCCCAACATTTTTCACTGCTATACTGCAACCAAATACTTCTCCAAAATATGAATTTCCACAATGTGATTGTCCAACTAATGAAACTTCAAATATTGTACTAATTGTCATACTGAGTGTAATAGCATCATGTATACTAAATACAACAATAACTATGGTAACACATATTACATGGAAATGTAGTAACTGTGGTGAGTGAATTATAAATTCTAACTAAGCAATATTAGTGTTTACAATTGGTTACATACAGGGAAAATGAAGTGTTTGTCAACCAGGTATACAAGGCCTATTATTTGTGCATACTTTTATAATAGTTATAATTAAATGTTAACATAGGCACTCCAACAACCACATTGCTTCAAAAGAGAAAGCAGAAATTCCAACTACAACGGTAAATTAAATCAAGTTACTTTGATCGCAGTATAGAAAAAATTTTTGATGCATTACAATAAATATAATATGTTAGTAACATCTTGCCATATTTATTTATTTAACTTGATGATAATATGAAAGGGATTATAATGTAAAGTATCATAACACTTTTAGAATGCTGCTTATGCCTCAATTCAAATCAGCAGACAATTACCTTCCTCAGTTCCAACTGGTAGAGACGAAGTTAGCGAATCGTATGCCATTCCCATGTTATAGGTACAGTGTTACTTTATACAATATTTTCTAAATTGTAAACATTATATCAAATTAGTGAGATAATCATTTTCCACGACAAACCAAAGTTTGTTTGGCTATGATTTCAATCCAAATATTCATTAGTGTGTATTAGTGACAGAAACTTGATTGTATACTTCTTTTTTTGCATTATGATACAGATCAACTTCCTGTTCTACCTCCTAAAACATCTCCCTGTCAGAATTTTTAAGGAACTTGTGTGTATCCATTACATTCAGACAAGCTTTAGAAACATTGTAGATAAAACTATGCTACGTCATTATCAGTGTTCCACGTTCAATGTGTTGAAAATTAATGCTGGGTAATAATTGCATAAGTGAAATCACATGACATGTAATAAACTCAGATAATTTTTTCACAATGTTGTAGGGTTCACCCAGCTTGTCCTATGTACACCACTTTGCAGGTTTTACATTGTAATTTTGATACACCACTCTTCCTTTACGAATAAATGGAAGTTTGCCTTTTGGATGGACCAGTATGCATTTCAATGTCTAGTGTGGTTCAATGCATTTCTAACGTCAAAGTGATTCTTAGATGCTCTCAGATGGATGTTCCACATAAGGTAAAGTAACTATCATCTTCTTTTTGGTGTTACTTTTTATGACTTTAGACTGTTTAGTGTTCCTCTTAATGAAAGAAATTGGATATGTGCAACATCTATGTGAGAGCATCAAAATAATATAACATTACGTCGATATTATAATAACATTCAAACCACACAATACACTGAAATGAATACTGATCCATCTAATAGACAAACTTCCATCTATGCAAGAAAGAGGAGTGGTAGTATATTCAACCAGACAGTTGCATTTGTAGGTCCTGGAAAAATGAAGTAACCTAGATGGAGAAAAGCTAAGAAAGATTTAACAAGGCAATGCTTTGTAAAACTTAATTTCAAGCTCTGTGATAATAGAATCAAGCAATGGTATCGTTATTGTAACTCTCCAATATGTTCAGGATTTGTCACTATAGGATTTGATCTTTTCTGTCTTCCATGAACAATCCAAGGAACAGACTCTTCACTGTCAACATCCTCAGCCAACTGCTTTGCCTTTGCATAAGCTCTTCTATGCTCTGTTTCGACATTGCTTCGTAGTTGGTGATAAAAGGAAGTTATTTCATCAACTTTCTTAAAAGCAAAGTATACTTCATTTAATCTTCCATGTAGGCTTTCAGCAAGTGGTTTCATAGGTTTAAGCAGCTCTTTTGACAATATAAACACTACAATATGCTCAAAATTTAAAAATGTGTGCCTTAAACCATTTGCTACACTCCTTGTTCCTGTGTCCCAATTCCAATTAGCACTAGAGTACAATTTTGAACTGCTTGTAGGAGTGCAAATTTCATTCCATGTTTCTACTAGGAAGGGTAGAGTTCCAGGATGGTGGAAAAAGTGTCATGTCTTTCAACCCACCTTGTTTTACACAAACCATTAATTTTCTTCTTCTTGCTGTCTGACCAATAACTTGCTCAAGAAATATTTGCCTTTTAGGAGAGTTGTGAAAAAATAGAAATGCTTGTTGACATATTCCTAACTTAAGTAATCTCAGTTGACTTACAAATAACCAAGTTCAGACTATGCAAACAACACCCTTGATGGGTAGCATAAGGTGCCTTCTGTTTTATACAAGATAGCAACCACAACGACTCGAACTCATCGATGATGTAGTGTTGTATGCTTGACCCCTACAATTTTGTATAAGAATTCTAAAATTTCAAATATAGATTATGCTATTCCTCCCTCACCTTTAATTCTAGTATAAAAAAAAGAAAAATTCAAGAGAATTTCATGTTTCGTTGGCTTCAATTGAAAGTTAGAATGGTCTATTTCTAAAACGCACAAGCATACAGCCAAAACTTCTCTTCCATAAGATGTTGTTTCATCTGCAATTATTGCATAATGAGGTGAATTATCAAGGCACTTCTGGTAAATGTTTCTAATATAGTCAGCACTTATACTCAATATTTTATTCTGAATAGTTTTGCTTACATACTTTGCATTTTTTGGACCTGAAATTAGATGTCTTTCCGGGTCACAGTCAGCTTTAGCACCTATAACCTCAGCATTGCGATGAAGTTTCCTTCATTAGCTGTTGGTGGACAACTGAAATCTATTTAGTCCTGTTGATGACCTTGGAGAGCCAATCTTTGTCTGGCACAATTTAAAACTGTTCAACAATCATAGGCAATAATTTAGAGTTAAAAGCAAATTTTTCTGAACTAATATCAGACATTATTCCATCAACTATCTTGGTGTGATCAGCATATGTCCGCTTAAAACTGTATGCTCTCTCAATAGCTATTTTGTGATAACCCTTACTTGAGTGCCCATCAAGCATTTCTTTGCTCTTATAGAAGTTTAAAAATGGAGAAGTGACAAACTGGCCCAAAGCACGCTTTTCATCTTCAGAGAGAAATAAGACACAAGGCAAGCACCACCCTCCACTACTGCCTCCACAGCTTCCATAATGCAACCATACATACTTTTCAAGCCATTTCTTTTGGAAACAGAGCTTTCTTTTTTTTCATACTTGACTCAGTTGAATGGTATGATATACTGCTTAGATCATTCACATCTTTAGTAGTAGTATAGTGGTAAGTAGGGAGTACATCTCTTCTCTAGTTAGGACCTACTTATTGCAATCTCAAGCAGAGTCTCAGGTAGTGCCTGGCCATCAGTACATTACTTTGATGCAATTGGTGTACTATATTGTGTTACACTTTCATAAGGAAGACTTTCAATGAGAGTGTTAGGATCACTGACAGCAGCAGCACTACGTAGCTCAGTAGAAGATGGCCCACTTTGAGATGAATCCAACTTATCTGTGCTTGATTTCTTTATCATAGAGAGCAGACTCTTTCAATACCATGTGCTCAAAAGTGGATGTGGTCGTAAATTTTTGCACACGGATTTTAATTGTCACCCCCTCTTCATAAATTCTCGATCAGCCCCTGTATTGAGCCATCCCGCAGTTTTTATCAAAGAATTCTTCTGATTGGTCCCCTAGCCCTAGCCCTAGCCCTCGCGCGGCGCTATAATTGGTCACGCGCGGCGCTATAATTGGTCACATGATTTGATTAACCAATGAAATGAGTTTTTTGATAAGAACTGCGGGACTGTAGCCTGTATTTGTTGCTGTTGTTGTTGATGCTTATGTCATCTGCAGTGCGGTGGGGGCAGGGGGGGGGGTGGGGGATAGAGACAATCCAGTTACAAGCTGACCTCAATAAGTCCGATGCTACCTTATTTTTTGATCAAACAAAGTGATAGACAGTTCCGATATAGAGCTTCCCAAACTTCAATAAAAGCATCACACCCAAAGAATTTTGTGGATATCCACTTGCCACACAAACCGGCATCAAATAAACATTTATTAGTACCTCTTGAAATTCGTCAGTATATGCAAAGGTTGTCGTCAAATAAGTCTTGAGCATACTTCTTCTTTATGCTTTGAAATCTTTCAGTAGCTATGTGGTTTCCAAGTCATGTGTTTTTTTCTCTTTAGTGACAATAAACTCGGTGTATATAATGTAAATTCGTTATTTAATATAGAACAATTGATAGAGTTCCTGACACAGAGATAACAAATTACTGACGTAACAGCATGAGGACTACAGAACAAATTACTGATGTTACAGCATGAGGACTATGGAAATCACATGATACATAAGAGAAAAACTACAGGAATGATAAATTGATAGTTTAATGAGTTCATGTTCAAGGGAGAGGTCTGTGGTGGCCTGACCACCCACTTGGATTCCATTATTTACCATTCATGTTTCGACTAATAAAGATTGACATACAGCCAACGCTGTAGTATTCTTTTCTAGATATAAGTCCACAAGTGAACAATTGAAATATTTTGTAACAACAATGTTTTTCTAACGTGCTGTTTTCTACAAACACGGATATTTCATAAAAGAAATTTTTGACTAGTACATCGTGGTAGGGAACTCCAAGAGCTTCAGCAATGCTTACCATTTCCTGACGGTAGAGGACCAGAATGTGCACCTCCTCGTTTATACTTATGTTACAGATTTCCTCAAATTGGAGTTTAATATCCTTTATCTGATTCATAAATTGGTCATCCCTTGATTAAAACTCCCAACAAAGCTGAGTAACTGAAAGTTCCACGTTAGAATCTAAAAATAATAGGTTTTTGGTGCAGGATCCTGTGTATTAAAATACTTCTGTGAGGAATTCATAAAATGTAACCTCAATAATTGATACTCATCACCTTGTCAGATCACCACTGTCCATTAACACTTTAGCTATAGCTATGTAACACACTATCCACAATGATAAAGTCTCTTCAAATCTTGCTCTTTCTTGACTCCAACTCATGTGGGCTATCTATGCCCACATCTTCCGCCTCTCCTTTCTGCTGATGGTCATCATCAGCATCCACATCGTTGTCAGATTTATCTCCATGGCAACAACTCAAATCGTCAGCAACAATGTTCTCCTTTCCCTTACGGTACTCTTCACTGAACTCGAATTCTGTCAACTTCATAGACCAATTATGCAGTCTGCAGTTCTCTTGCTTTGCTGTCATCAACGTTACTATAGCCCTGTGATCCGTCACCACCATGAATCTCTTGTTGTAGAGATAAAAGGCAAAATGCCTGATAGACTTGTACAGAGCAAGCCCCCTCCAGCTCCTGGACACAATATCTACACTGGGCTCCCCTAAACTGTCTCAAGAAGAATGCAACAATTCTCACTCTCTCTCTCTTAGTCTCCAAAGCATTTGTGTTCAAATCTACAATTTGAGCAATATTGTTCAGTCCACCGCTTTACCTATAGACCTTTGTGTTTTTGTGCTAAAATTAAATATACGGCTCCATCTTGAGACATGTGACCTTTTTTTTATAACTAGTAGCTCCTCCCCTCTCCTGACAGATAACACGGTTCCTATTCCTATGGCACATGCGTCACTCTCCAACACAAAAACGTCAGCTTCACACGGCACACACAAACATACACTCACATTCAACATACCACGTAAGGCCCTGAAGGCCTCTGTCGTCTGGCTAGTCCACTCCACCACCCCTAGCCGAATTCCTTGAGTAGAAGGAGTGAGACTAGAGGACTAGCAGTGATAGTTGTGGGTCCGGCCTCGAAGAGAAAAAAGTGAAGACTAGAGAAGAAGAACAGAGAACAAATTAGCTAGAGATTGTACTGTACTGTTTAGTTGTGTTTTACGTAGATGCATGTGCGAGCTGTAATAGTTATTTTGATTGTTCACATGAACCCTGAAAAACTAGGATTGTTATTCTACCTAAAGGGAAATCTAACTTAATTAGTACTAATTATCAAATTTTATGCCCTGAATTTCAGTATTTGTTGATGTTATTTATTTACATAACAATAGCAGTAAAAGTAACAATATTATGATTCTTAACTCATAATGGGGATAGCTAACTCTAGCTAAAATAATTTTAACACTTGATGTACTAGCATGTTCTATGCTCTCTTTTTTGTTGTTAATGTAACAGATTTATTAATCTTCTCAAACTAGAAGTTCATCAGAAGAAATTTCACAAAATTAACATGGCAATAGATGTATTCAATTTTCAAAGCTATGATGATTTTGAAATGTTCATATGCACACTGCACATGTATGGATGCAAGGAATCATGCAAACATTTGAAAACATGCATTTGGTTGCTCAAATACACTATATACCTCAACGGGAAAATGAAGATAAGCTTTTTTCTGAAATATTTCATATTCATAAGTTATCTTGCATGCCACTTGAAAAGAAAAAGTTTTAGTTCCATACTTGATCTCAAACAATATTGTAGCATTAATTGGTCTTCTGTTCACCAGCACATCAAGAATGTTGTAGCAGTCAGTAAAGTATCTTTTCAAGATGGACCAATTCATCATTTCTGTTTATCACGCTTTGATTTTTGAGATTGCTGACAATTAATCATTGTTGACTTAGATATGAACTTACTCAAAAAGTTAATGTATAGATTCTGTTGTGTTTCATTGCACAGCTGTATTGATAAGATTGGTGTGAGAAATTATCTATTTGGTGCTTCATTAAATTTCAGTTGGTCTATCAGCAACTAGTTGCCATTTAAAAAGTTATTGGAGTAAAATATACAGTCGCAAAATAATCCCGCTTAAGTGTAAGGCACCATGTACACAGAAACGATACACATGATGTCATGCATTCTAATGCCACCAGGATATTCTTGAAGTTGAAAGTAAACTATTCCAGCAGTATCAGCAATGGACAATCACATCACCACTGACGTGGAGTAACTCCTGACTATCATTTAAAAAACAACAACATTTTCCAACCTATATATAAGTTCGTAGAAATACAATCAATGTCAGTAAGGAAGGAAAAGGTATTAGCACTTATTAAGGTGGTGGGAGAGGAGTAGGAAAGTGGGTGAAAATCAAAATGCATTTTTTTACGCTTGAAAATCACAATGAACAATGTAATAACCTGGCCGACTAATGAATGACATCATAGGCATAAGTACATCGGATAATGATCAACTTTTTCTTTTTTCCAGACCCCTTTAGGTGAGAAAGTGTCAATCTAGTTTTTATGAAGGGTCACAACTTGATAATTGTAACTATTATAATTACTTTTTCTGTTGTATATGCAGCACTACAGCATTGCTGATCTGTTCCCTGGTGTAGCAGCCTTCATCTCTGCAATTATTCTGTTCCTAAATACCAAGTTTTCTATGTTCATTTCACTTTGAATAATCTCTGCTTGAATCCATGAATTAGCTAAATGTTAAATACAAGTTGCTTACCTCAATTTCCTGAATGATGATAACTTCTGTGGTATCCAATTTAAGCCATTCTGACCGCCTCAATAAATAAACAGTGAGCGTGCCCTCCAGAAATAGTGCTGCTTTGGACTAATTGAATCATTATAATACACAACATTATGTAAATCAGTACAATAATGTATATAATTTATTGACAGAGCAAATTTATATGATTGGGGCTAAAAAAATTCTTAACTGATACAATTATGTTTTTGTATAAATTAAAGTTAATGTAATAATAGGGAAGCATTTGCAAATCAACTCCAATTGTGATTCAGTTGGTCAGTCAGTCAGTTGGTCGGTCAGTGGTTGATTCATTTACATATACATACCTAAGTTCTGCAGAAAAAGGAAAATGTTAAACTGAGTCAATGTTTCATGAATTAAATTCGGTCATTAGTGTTAGGTCTCAACAGCATACTGCACACAACATGTAAATATTAGGGAGGAAGCTGACTAATAATGGAGGGAGCCAGGAAACTCAAAGGAAGTTGAAAGTTTGAAGAACAAGCTTCGCCCCTCCCCCATCCACCACAACAAGATAGTGTAGGGTTATTCCTTGAAGGCTGTAATCAAAGGAAAAGTCGCTGTCTTTGACAGGGCCAGACATTTATTTTGAACTATATGGCTGACAGTGAAAAAGCTATCAACTATATCATTGAGAGTGCATGTACAAGTTAGAGTTTGGGGACAAGCCTGTACTGCTAAGCAATTTTTTTTAGATATTCTTTAAAATTGCTTTATATGTGAACACCCTTGGCTAACTGCCACAAAAGTCTTTTAGCACCTGATTCCATTACTGAGATTGTAAGATGTCATTTTATCTCATCTTACAGATGTATGTCACTCAAATCAAAGATCATGCACTGCACAGACTTGCGTCACTGCATCATTCCGTGCGAAAATAATGACGACGGCTACTGCATTCAAAATCAGCTCATGGCTACGAGAATAATAGTGATGATACAGATCATATTATAGTACACTAAACAATACATAACAACTATATGATGTTTATGTACTTTCACACCCTATCAAAAGCATATTATTTACACTACTCCACAGGCCATGTTTTACTGAAGTATACAATAGAGTAAATCTTTACTTTATAGTAAACTATAGTCTGGAACAAATTGTTGCATTTTGTTTATATTTTACTCCAACAGTGATATTTTTTGTTCCCAGTTTACTTTGTGGTTTACCAGGCAGTACAATTTTAACTCACGTTCAATATACATCAGCCATACACGGCTTGGCAAGCAGTGTGTTTTAAACTATTTCATCTGTTACTATTAATCTGTTACTCAATGTGGTATTCATTCATCTGTTCCTGAAGAATTGAATAGTTTGTTAGATTGTATTAAAATAGTCACTGCTTTAAAACTACTATTATAAATGGTGTAATTAACAATTCAATGATTGTGGCTCACAGGTCTCTAAATAAGCATAAGCACTTTCAATCTGTTAGGAAGATGAATAAACTGTGTATTTGAATTGACACAAAGTATAAGTTGCTACTACTTTGCTGACTACCAATGTACATGTACTTAATATTAAACATTACTAGACTAATAAGTAATGTATCAAATTCAAAAATTTGGTTCCATCGGAGTTTATATCAGTGAATATAAAGCTGGTTACACTATGCACAATTGTATGTATTATATAACTTTTGTTACAATTACATGATCCTTACAATTCAATATCAATCTCTGTGATCACTAGATGTCCCAAAATTTTGTATAAGTTGGAATATACTTTCAGTGTTGTTCTCATATACATGATATTCTTTGATAGTAAAAATAATTTTTCTTAGTTTTGTTGTTAGTTCAATTTACTCGGTATAGCAGTTTTTAAAATTCTATTTTATTTTACATGAATTGAATAATTAAATGCCAAAAAAACTCTCCATGTTTGTGTGAGTTTGATTAACAAGTACAATCTAGTTTTAATAATGTCATTATTGATACATGTATACAGGCTGGTGGTGAGCAGAATTTACTTAGTATGTGTAGCTGATTTCTACTAAGAGAACTGGACTAGAACTCTGTGTTATTCCGATTTAGCTCAATTTGTTGGCTCCCTGTGACTAAGATAAAGAGTTACTTGTACCACCATTAGTGGTTAAATGTCTCGAGTTTTAAGTTCCTAACACTGTGTTAAAAATGATGTCTGATAATGTAAGTTCTACTTCACAACCACCTGTGTTAGTCTCCTTCTCTGTGACTACTTTGATAGTACACTCGTCTTTCTGCAGTAATATGTGCAAATGGTGAAAGGTTTACATATTACCCATAAAAAGTGTAACAATACTGTCATCTGTGACTTACATAATAACAACCTCATATACAAGATATTTCATCAACATTACACGAACCCCGCAGTTCTAACGTGTTTACAAAATACCACACATCTCTGTAGCACTCAATGAGTGCCCACACAAGATCTATTCTACAGTTTTCTTAAGATACTTGTTTACTTCTAATATTCATATCGATTCATGAGATGTGCTACATACATTCATTTATGCTTTGTAGATAGCAGCCATTGTAATATATACAGCAATGGCAGAAAATCCCATGTCTTGTTGTTTCTTTTTCGAGTTTTTCTATAAGCTATTCTAAGGGCAAACTATAACAGAACTAGATTGAACTTTTCTGACTTAAAGAAGTCTAAAGAAAAGTGAAGACAAAATGTGAAAAAAAATCTCATTTTTCATGGGGAATTGAACCCTGGCTATAGCCAGGAATGCTGGGTCCAATTCCCAGGCAACACACAACTGAGATTTTTCACATTTTATCTTTGCTTTTCTTTAGACCATTTAAGTGAGAAAGGTTCAATTTGGTTTTTATGAAGGGTCAGAACTTGATAATTATCACAGAACTGTTAAAAATATTTTATATTAAAATATTTTCAAATGATTATACTGAATTATAGCGATTTTTTTTATAAAACAATGTTTTGAAAGTTTACTAACTCTTTAATAAACTTCCCCAACTAGTTCTTACTGAAGTGCCTATTTTTAGATGCAGAAAGTGTTGTAATAGATACGGTTATAAATGTTTTCTATATTTATGATGTTACATGAATCTCAATGCTTTTGGTTTAACCATGATTCTTGGGTTTGTAAAGTTTATTTGGTGCCTTTCTTACTGGATACTAATATGTATTATAATCTTACATTCTGATATAGTTTATTCAGGGGATCTCTATCAAGTGAACAGATCCAGGACTCTGTGTAACTCTGATGTAGCTGAGTTTGTATGCTCCCAATATGGCCGAAGCGCTGTTATTTGGATATTTTCAGCCAGTGGTGGCATTCACAGGACTCTGTCTTTCCTTCTTCCACTAGATAACACTCCAGAAGGAAGAATCAAACACACCACACTGGAGTCTACTCGAGTGGAGGGTCATCTCATTTTTGCCAACTCATCCTTCTTTAAGAGTAGCCTAACAATTGATGCATCACTATCTGTTACTATTAGTTGTAACCATAGAGATGAAATTATGTACCATCCTTTAAATAGTGAGTGAATGGTAGATGTATGAATGAGGATGATATTATTAATCAGAATAATAAATTGCATGCATGTGACAAATTGGTTGCTACTGTTTTCTTGGTTGTTTATTGAAATTGTCTCTATTCAAAAGTGCTAAACTAATATAATTGTACTGTGAGAAAAGATGAATTTCACAGTAAACTATACACGTACTATTGTTAATAATAAGTACTGTTTGTAATGTTCTTTTATTAGAATCCAGAGTGGTACCAACAGATATTATCCTAACTTCTATCGATACTGATCCCTCAAACTACAACATTGCATGGATGCCTTTCTTATCCAATGTAAGATTCATCATAACAGTTTACCCTCCTGAATCCTACACACAGGAAAATCTCATCATCCACAACACTGATAACAGCACAGTACACAACATCACTATAGCACACAATAACTGCCCACACAGGATATATTCCACTTTTATATTCAGTAAGAAATATCAGTTGTTTACTATCATAATGTAATAGTGACATAATATCATGCAATAGACTGTGAAATTCTGAATGCTCCTGAAATCTTAAAATACCAAGTTTCTACTACTGGAGAAATGTCTGCATATTTGACAAACAATAATCACATAATACAATGTATTAACAAATCTTGGGAACAAAACGTTTTATTCACATATACCAAAGGTAACCTAATTTGTGTAATTGTATAATCAATGCATAGCAGATACTAGGCATAGTATAAAAATTAATCACCTTTCATGAAAGATAAAGTAGCCTAGAAGAAGCTGTAAGTCTGTATTATAATAATATTGAAATAATGACGACATATTTTATTAAATACTTTAATTACATATTAAGATTATGTAATGGCTAATAATATGTACATTACAGTGAAAATGGAGGATTCCCCAACAGTTTTCACAGCTACATTACAACCAAACACTTCTCCACAATATGAATGTCCAAACCATGATTGTCCAAATAAGGAAACTTCAGACATTGTACTAATTGTCATACTGAGTGTAATAGCATCGTGTATACTAAATATAACAATAACTATGGTAATACATATTACATGGAAATGGAGCAAATGTGGTGAGTCAGATGTAAATTTAAACTGAGTGATATAACAATTAAAATGGGTTACATACAGAGAAAATGAAGTGCTTGTCAAACAGGTACACACGACCCATTATTTGTGTATATGTTTATAATAGTGTAATAATTAAATGTACACATAGGCACTCCAACAAGCACATTGCTTCAAAAGAGAAAGCAGAAATTCAGACTACAATGGTAAGCTAAATCTAATTCTTTTTGATCACAACATTAAAAAAGTTATACATTACAGCAGAAAATTTGAGTAACATCTAGCCACACTTGTTTATTTAACTTAATGATGATATGAAAAGGTTTATTATGTAAAGTATTTTAACATTTTTAGAATGCTGCTTATGCCTCTGTTCAAGTCAGTAGACAATTACCTTCCTCAGTTCAAACTGGTGAAGATGAAGTTAGCGAAACTTATGCCATTCCCATGTATTAGGTAAAGTGTTACTTTATAACAATGTTTTCAAAGTTGCAAACATAATTATTATATCAAATTAGAGAGATTACTTTCTACATCAATGCCAAAATTTGTTTGGCTATGATGTTAATCCAAATATTCATGTGCGTACAAGTAATAGAAGTTTGATTTAATATTTTTTATTTTCTTGTATTATGATACAGATCAACTTCCTGCTCTACCTCCTAAAATACCTCCTCATCAGAAATTTGAAGGATCTTGTGTGTATGCATTACATTCAGACAAGTTTTTAGAAACTTTGTAGAAAATACTAACTTTTTTATGCTCCTTCATTTTTAAGTAGTCCATCTGCACATGTGTTAAAAATTAACACTTGCTACTTATTGCATTATTGATATCACTTGACGTGTAATAAACTCAGACAATTTTTAGAACAAACTATTCCAACAGATTATTCTGTGGTAATTCTTATACTTTACCAACATAGAACATTTGTACTTCATTATGCATGAGCAAACACCTGCTGCCCCCAGACACCTAGGGTTTACTGGGTTGAGGACCGTATGGATTGAAGAAGACAGTAGGTATAAGTCATGGAAGTCATTAAAGCAATTGATTGTTTTTATATTGACATTAACAAACATTACTACTGTATATTGTTTATTCATGATGTAGCATTAGAGTGTGTATTGTGAGATAGCATAGCATATGCAAATGAATCTTACAAAAACTGAGCATTGATTTTCTAATTAAATAATAGTTATTGTGACTTCATGCCAAAGTCCTTTTCAGGGGTCATTAACAATATTGACTGTTAGAACGGAAAAAAATGTGCTATTATTATAATTATTTCAGTCGAGAATGACTGAATCATTGAAAGATTACTGCTAATAGCTCAGGTATGCTGAGTCTTCATCAAGATTTATTACTCCATGTTCCTTTCTTATTTCTTCTTAATGATTACATCATAAAACTTAACATAATATAAATTAAATTTGTGATAACTGTTTTGTTATCACAAATTTACTTTATATTATGATATAATTTTATGATGTAATCATTTTGGGAAATGCAACAGATAGCATACAGTGATACTAAACAAATACATTCTGACGTTACAAAAGATCACCGAGTACAGTTTACTTTCTCATATCATGATGAAATAAAAGTTTCGACTATGGTATAATTGATACATGTATACTGGCTCGTGGCAAGCAGAAATCACTTCTATGCGTCTTCAAAATTCACAATCCACCTAAATCCTACACACAGGAAGATCTCTCAGAACTGTACAGAATACAACACCTCTGTAGCACACAATCACTGCCCATCACAAACTCTATTCTGCTGTTTTCCTAGGATACTTTTTTACTTCTAATATCATTTCATGAGATGTGCTACATATATTCAGTTGTGTTTTGTAGATAGCAGCCATTGTAATAAATACAGCAATGACAGAAAACCCCACATCTAGATGTTTCTTTTTCGTGTTTTTCTGTAACCAATTTTAAGGGCAAACAATAACAGAACAAGATTGAACCTTTTTTATAGCCAGGAATCCTGGGTTCAACTCCCTGGCAGCAACTGAAATTTTTCACATTTTATCTTTGCTTTTCTTAGGCCCATTTAAGTTCAATCTGGTTTTAAGAAGAGTCTGAACTTGATAATTATGACACAACTGTTATAATATTTCATATTAAATTATTTTCAACTAATTACACTGAATCATTGTGATTTTTTGTAATACAATGTTAAAAATAGTTTACTAACCCTTTTATGAACTTCCTCAACTACTCCTTACTAAAGTGGCTATCTTTCAGAAGCAGGAAGTGTATTAATAGATACTGTTATACATTTTTTCTATATCAATGTGTGTCGTGAATCTCAATGCTTTAGGTCTAAACATGATACTTGGGTTTGTAAAGTTTGTTTGGTGCCTTTCTTACTGGATACTAATATGTGTTCTAATCATACGTTCTGATATAGCTTGTTTAGGGGATCTTTACCAAGTGAACAGAATCAGGACTCTGTGTAACTCTGATGTAGCTGAGTTTGTATGCTCCCAATATGGTAATGATGTTGTTATTTGGGGATTTTCAGCCAATGGAGGCAGTCAGAGGAGAATTTCCTTCCTTTTTCCCCTTGACAACACTCCAGAAGGAAGAATGAAACATAGCACACTGGAGTCTACTAGAGTGGAAGGTCTTCTCATTTTTGCCAACTCATCCTTCTTTAAGAGTAGCCTCACTATTGATGCATCACTATCTGTTACTATTAGTTGTAACTCTATAGATGAAATTATGTACCATCCTTTAGATAGTGAGTGAATGGTAGACACATGAATGAGGATGACATTATTCAATGAGAATAATACATGGCATGCATGCGACAAATTGGTTGCTACTGTTTTCTTGGTCATCGGTTGAAATCTCTCTTCAAAGTGCTTAACTAGTATTATTGTACTGTGAAAAAAGTTGAATTACACAGTAAACTATACTAAGTACTATTGTACTGCTTGTAATGTTCTTTTATTAAAATCCAGAGTGGTACCCACAGATATTATCCTAACTTCTATCGATACTGATCCCTCAAACTACAACATTTCATGGATGCCTTTCTTATCCAATGTAAGATTCATCATAACAGTTTATCCTCCTGAATCCTACACACAGGAAGATCTCATCCTCCACAACACTGATAACAGTACAGTACACAACATCACTATAGCACTCAATGACTGCCCACACAGGATATATTCCACTTTTATATTCGGTTAGAAATATCCTAATTGTGTATTAATTATCATAATGTAATAGTGACATATTATGCTATAGGCTGCGAAATCCTGAATGCTCCTGAAATCTTAGAATACCAAGTTTCTACTACTGGAGAAATGTCTGTTCATTTGTCAAACAATAATCACATAATACAATGTATTAACAAATCTTGGGAACAAAACATTTTATTCACATATACCAAAGGTAACCTAATTTTTGTAATTGCATAATCAATGCACAGCAGATACTAGGCATAATTTAAATTTATCACCTTTCATGAAAGATAAAGTAGCCTAAAAGAAGCTGTAAGTCTGTATTATAATAATATTGAAATAATGACATACTTTATTAAATACTTTAATTACATATTAAGATTATGACTGTAATTGCTATATACGTATGTACATTACAGAGAAAATGGAGGATTCCCCAACAGTTTTCACTGCTACATTACAACCAAACACTTCTCCACAATATGAATATCCAAACCATGATTGTCCAAATAAGGAAACTTCAGACATTGCACTAATTGCCATACTGAGTGTAATAGCATCATGTATACTAAATATAACAATAACTATGATAATACTTATTACATGGAAATGGAGCAAATGTGGTGAGTCAGATGTAAATTTAAACTGAGTGATATAACAATTACAGTGAGTTACATACAGGGAAAATGAAGTGCTTGTCAGACAGGTATACATGACCCATTATTTGTGTATATGTTTATAACAGTGTAATAATTAAATGTTACACATAGCCATTCCAACAAGCACATGGCTTCAAAAGAGAAAGCAGAAATACAGACTACAATGGTAAGCTAAATCTAATTATTATTGATCACAACATTAAAAAAGTTATACATTACAACAGAAAATTTTAGTAACATCTTGCCACACTTGTTTATTTAACTTAATGATGATATGAAAAGGCTTATAATGTAAAGTAATTTAACATTTTTAGAATGCTGCTTATGCCTCTGTTCAAGTCAGTAGACAATTACCTTCCTCAGTTCAAACTGGTGAAGATGAAGCTAGCGAAACTTATGCCATTCCCATGTATTAGGTAAAGTGTTACTTTATAACAATATTTTCATCAAAGTTGCAAACATAATTATTATATCAAATTAGAGAGATTACTTTCTACAACAATGCCAAAGTTTGTTTGGCTCTGACGTTAATGTGTGTACAAGTAATAGAAATTTGATTTAATATTTTTTATTTTCTTGTATTATGATTCAGATCAACTTCCTGCTCTACCTCCTAAAATACCTCCTCATCAGAATTGAAGGATCTTGTGTGTATGCATTACATTCAGACAAGTTTTTTAAAACTTTGTAGAAAATACTAACTTTTTTATGCTCCTTCATTTCAAGTATTCCATGCGCAATGTGTTAAAATTAACACTTGCTACTTAATCATTTGACATGTAATAAACTCAGACAATTTTTAGAACAAACTATTCCAACAGATTATTCTGTGATAATTGTTATACTTTACCAACATAGAACATTTGTACTTCATTATACATGAGCAAACACCTGCTGCCCCCAGACACCTAGGGTTTACTGGGTTGAGGACCGTATGGATTGAATACGACAGTAGGTGTAAGTCGTGGAAGTCATAAAAGCATTGATTGTTTCTATACTGACATTAATAAACATTACTACTGTATATTGTTTATTCATGATGTAGCATTAGAGTGTGTGTATTGTGAGATAGTATAGCATATGCAAATGAATCTTATAAAAACTGAGTGTTTCACATCATTTTTTTGTTCTACTCTTCAATCATTTGACAACTGTTTTTATGAACTTTGAAAGAATTACAGTGGGCAGTTATTAGCAGCCGAATTTATTACTTACAGACTTCTGTTTTAAGCAGTGCTCCCTCATTAATTACTATATATTTAATTCAGCTCAATTTTTCAAACTGCTTTGGTAAATAAAAATAGCATAGCAACTAAGCCTGCATACACTCTGGTACCTTGCACCATCCACTCGCAATAAATCAATTACCACATAATAACGTCCACTAACTCCTTTCACTTTATATTGGTAAAAACAATTTATATCAGGCTACTTTAAATTTAAAATTAGGCATTGAAATAATCTGTTGCTGCCAAGATAAATATCCGAAAATATTTTTAACTTTATAACTAGCATACATAATAACGAAGCAGTATGGGACATTTTAGCACCTATGCAGATGTCATCATCAGTAAATACTGCAAATAAGTGACAATACTTAGGGAAATAAGAAAAATAAAAAATGTTTGTACTAGTCATGTGTGTATGTAAAAGTAAATGTTTGAGGGAAAATAAATGTATAAGTTAGCGGTTAACTGTTCATCTGTTGTTATTGTTGCTGTTATTGTTTTTTGTTTCCTGACCAGGTAAGCGATCATGGTCACTTGACAGAATGCCCTGGTCCCTGTTCATTCCTGAATCCACTATTTTAATGAACCAGGATTCCAATGCACAACATTCCTTATTTCTATTGCAAATACACAAAACCTGAATATCCATACAATTAATGTTGCCACCTGTATGTTGTGCAACTACTGACGCCATTGCCAATCCTGATGTCAGTGCATATCAATACTGTTAGTTAACTTATTCTCTTTTAATTTGTGTGTTCACAATACATAGCTAAATATTACATCAATTTTGGCTAAGCAATCAATGAGTAATGTAGGCACATTTTAAAAAAAATTAATAGGGCAAGTTTTGAAGTACTGGAGTAATCATTTAGACAGAAAAAAGCAATATTTCACTATGTCTCTGAACAGTAATTCCTCGAAAGATATTCACAGCTAAAAGAATTTGCTTTTGAGAGATAGTATAATTGATAGCTGTATATGTAGATGCATTCCATTGTGTACAATACTGAAGCCATTTGCTCCAATTGTTTTCATTATTGCATTTCACACTCCACCAGAACTTACTCAGCGAGGAAGGGGAAAATGAATTAGGTAATGAATATATTTTAAAGAGATTCTTATACGCTTACTTTACTCATATCCACTCCTGCGGTGGATTTTTCTGGCCACTTCCTTCCGTCTTATTGGGCCACTTCCTTCCATCCTATTGGGCCACTTCCTTCCATCCTATTTGGCTACTTCCTTCCATCTTTTTGGGCCACTTCCTTCCATCTTATTGGACCACTTCCTTCCATCTTATTGGGCCACTTCCTTCCATCTTATTGGGTCACTTCCTTCCATCCTATTTGGCCACTTCCTTCCAATTTTTTGGGCCACTTCTTCCATCCTATTTGGCCACTTCCTTCCATCTTTTTGGCCACTTCCTTCCATCTTATTGGGCCACTTCCTTCCATCTTATTGGGCCACTTCCTTCCATCTTATTAGGCCGCTTCCTTCCATCTTATTGGGCCACTTCCTACTTCTATCGCAATTTCACACTTCCATCGTAATTCCATTCTACTTCCATCGGACTGAGCATGCGTACTTTAAACCAGTTGCTATCCACCTATCAGTTGCTGGAATACAGAGGACAAACTTAGGCTTTTAACTTTTTCTTGGCAGAATTTAAAGCAAAATAGTGTGTTTATAGCAACTGCCGGTTATGATAGCATAAAAAAATCAGTACTGACATCCTGCACATCCTAGCAAATTCATAAATGTACTAACAAGAACTTGTAAATTTACTTCATTAGAGGTACAGTGTTACTTTTATGACATTTCAAAAGTGTACACATTATATCAAATTAGAGAGATAACTACCACAAAATATATCAGGCACAAGACAAAAATTTGTTTGGTATGGTTTTATTTCAAATATTCATTTGTGCACAAGTGATTGGAATTTGATTAACACTTATCATTATTCTGCATTGTGACTCAGATCAACTTCCTGTTCTACACATGTAAAATACCACATCTTCACAATTTTTTAAGGAATTTGTGTGTATCCATCACGTTCAGAGCAGCATTTAAACTTTGTATGTAATGCCAGACTTTGTTGATAATGATCTTTCACTTTAAGTCTTGTATATGCAATGCAGTAAAAATGACACTGGTTAATATTAGTAAATATTTCATACCAATTGATATGTTATAAACTAAGATATTTTTTGCACAAAGTATTCTATCTAATTTTCTATATTTTCAACCAATATTGTCCATTGTTAACATTTCTAAACTGAAGTTATGGAGCAGCAGTATGCTTTTAATGTGTATTTTAAACCTTTGTATGCTGGATTCAATCAATGTAAAAGTATTTTATTCATTAAGTTAAATGGCTGCAAAGTGAAACAAATATTAGGTCATAAATTGACACCAAATTTTATCGGAAATGTGAGGGTGGTCATGCATGAGCAAGCCCCACCACCCACAAACTCATGGGGCTTACTGGGATGAAGCCTGTACAAATTAAAAAGATAGTATGTTTAAGTAGTGGAAGTCATAAAAGCAATTTTTTATAGACTTGACATTAATAAAACAATTGGCACTGATTATTGTCTGCTTCGTGATGTAGTAGTACAATGTGGTTGTATTGTGAGTAGGGCCTGCCAGATTATGCTAGAATATTTCTGAAATACAGAAGTGAAATGGCATAGTGGAATTATAATAATTCTAGAGTAATAAAGCACATAAAGAATAAAGGAAAATGAGAATAATTACCTCATGTAATCCTTAAAACAATCATAGTGTTTGTTTTTTGTTTTTATTGTTTTACAACAGAAGGACACAAGAATTTAGAAATGTTGTGTTCAGGTAGATCTTTATTACTTACTAAAGCAACAGGGTTTGTGTTGACCACTCTGTTATAGTACAGTTTAAAATACTGGTAGTACATTCAGCTAAGGCTCAGAGTCAGCAAGTCATCTGTAGGATAATGCTATTCTTGCATCAGAATTAACAGGAAAGTGTAGATTATTGCCAACCCACTTATGAATTTGAAAGGAAGAGAAGGTGCATCTAATAGCAATCCATTGCTGCACATACTTAAGCAGTATCTGAAGTAAAGTGTATATAAGTTGCTTTATACCTAACCGCTAGAGCAAACTATATTAAACTTACCGCTATAAAGAAAAAAAATTACGAATCAAGTTATGAATATACCTCACCATATATTTTTACTATGGTAGCAAAACAAAGTTTCTGTCACAGGAGGCAGCTATCTACGGGACTGTACTGCATAAATACACCGTATTCTATGCAACTAGCTTAACCAATTTGAATTGCCGATCTTCAGGAGCAAACTACCCAAACAGAATTCAGAATATTTCAGGTAGGAGAAAGATTGGAGCTCCAGCCTCTAAAACCATCCTGCAGTGCCTGAAAAGAGTCCGCTGACAACCATAGCTAACAATATCCGTTAACTATGATCATAATTAGAGTTGGCAAACAAATTGTCAAGACTGTAGCTTTAACAAGCTGGTTATCGGCACATTATAAATAAATTTACAACTTTGCTATGGCTATCAATGGATTCTTTTTAAGCAATGATGCTTCCTGAGCCTGTGAGCGCATAGTCTGGCGCAGCCAGACCCTTTACCTAAACGCTACGCGGAGAAAAGGTCTGGGGACAATCATGCACCTTGGCTGTTCTACAGACAAGATTTTGGGCTGTGGTTAGTTAATATTTTTGTCGTCTCCTAGGCAGCCCTCGGTGAAATGAGTGGGCATTGTGGTCGCTGAGGAAAGGGGGAAGGAACAATGGTCGTCAACCTAAGTGGCCGTGAAGCTTCTGGGTCGCCGACAGGTTCCAGGAAGGTACGCTGCCACCAGAATTCAGAAAGCCTGCCGCTGCTACTCGCAAGTTATCCAGTCCCTTTATAGCGCTAGGGGTCGCCGGAGCTCGTGTAACAATGGCAGCACAAGAGAACAGAATTTTAACTCGGTCTACTTGATGTCTTTATTGAACTAACTGTGCGCATGCGTGGCTTTGGTATTTGTACTAGGCCACGCATGCACTCACACAAAAAGATAGAAACATCCGGTTCACATACCGGGGCACAAATCAATCAAACACACGCACGGCAATTCCTCTGAAAAGTGACCTCTAGCTAGCTAAGTGTTTATAAAAATTATACATATAAGGGCATGCATACACCATAACATATTAAATGAATGCTGACCCTCTTTTCAGTTCAGTCCTAGTCTTCTGTCTTCCTTCTTCTCTATGTCTTGCTTTCCTTCTCTCTCTCGGAGGCCAGACCCACAGGCATCTTACCACAAGTGTACATAACGGAGCCCACATTCCGAACTATCAAAGTGTTGGTGGTTGCTGCGCTTGCGAAAAATAATCTGTGTTGTACTCAGGTCAGCTCGTCCAGCAAACCGTGGGCGCCGTAACAGTAATTAGACAACCACTACCACATTCCTCTAGAACAGCCAATGTGCATAATTGTCCCCAGACCCTTTCTCCGCGTAGCGGTTAGGTAAAGGGTCTGGCTGCGCCAGACTAGTGAGCGCAAGCTTTCATTAGCTAATAATATATGACGTACAATAATAGTTCACGGGGGTGGAAACTGCTGAGAGATTGACGGTCTAATTAACAGTAATTTCTTCTCTACTAGCTATGCCAAATTTCATCACTTCTTCTAGATTAGTAGCATTATAAGTAGATATATTTCACAGAATGTTTCGGCTGGTAAACCTTCTCAAAATAAACCTTCACAACAAAAGACTTATGAGCCCAAAAGTTTTGTGAATTATATCTAATTTTAATGCTACTACACTAAAAATATTGAATTACTAATTTAGTTTGTCTGGGCCTGTAACGCCATATCGGGTCCTACCCAAAATCGGTCCCCCGGACTGAAATTGGCTGCTAAAAACTGTCCGGGACCACAATTGGCTGCCGAATTCAGTCCGGGCGGACTAAATATGGCTGCCAGATGTGGTCCGCTTTGCCACCTCTCACTAACTCTTGATAAAGTCTTTTTCGTGCCTAAATGTCCAGAGGTGGGATCGCTGTGGCATGATGCTAGAATTCAGATCTCTCATCCAAATCAGTAATGTAACGAACCTAAGTAGTAACATTCAACTGGAACAGTAACATTTTTAACTAAAGCTTTTTTCATAAAAAATTGGTTAATCAGGTCTCAATCATTATAAACTTTAGATGATGTATATATCATTATAAACTTTAGATGATGTATTTTGGTGTGGAAAAACATATAGCTATATCTCCAACAAACATTCCTGTTAGAAACTCTGGAACCCAGTTATCTAAAAAGCTAGTACATCGCTATCTATTGCAAATTTATACAATTGTAAATATTCTTTGAAACTTGTAAATGCCTTCATGCATATCCAAACTGAAGCATCTCCCTTTTAATTCCGGTATAATCTAGTCATCATCCAATAATGCTATTAGGTGGTTTGGTTGAGAGATTCCAGTACGAAAAAGTATCTTAAATGCTTAGTTTTAGTTTTTTTTCTTGAAGATTTAGCTAATTTTTCTTTAATATTATGAGTAGTTTTTAGTTATACTATCAATTGACTGTAATTTTGGTTAATTTGTGTTATCTCAAATTTTTAACAATAAGACCCAGTAAAAAAACAACAAAAGTACGTCCTTATCGGTGTCAATATCAACCACAGGATTGGAATCCACCAAGCTAAATTTTATTTAATTCGGGCGGACCGAAATTAGCAGGGCGGACCTATTTTGGCTGCCAATTTCAGTCCGGCCGGACCGTATTTGGTGGGGGACCAAATTTCGCGTGACAGGCCCTCTGCTTCTTTGGCTAGGTCCACCCAACAATGCTATACTAATTTCCTTGTCAGTTCTAGTTTAAACTTAATTTTGATAAATCAAAATAAAGATAATGGAGAGAGAGTGTCTCAATCAGATAGTCAGAGCCATGACTGTCCCTGGTCAGCCCTTTTATAAACTGCCAATGGGATCATAAGAAAAGAAAAGAAAATGTAAAACTGACCAATCACAAAGATGATAATGAACTATTAAACTAACCAATCAAATGAGAGAACAAACATTCACACAAATTGTAACAAGTAACCAAAGCAACATAAAAATGATACGTAAAATACAGCTGCTACTACAGCTATTGAAAACTAACACACAAACAACATACAAACATACATACAGAATAAATGTCTGTTGTGGGGTGTGGTCCCCACATAGTTTATATTCTCATATAATTATAATTTCAAAGATTTAAACTTAACATTGTTTCTCATAACTAACATTTTCTTTATGCATTATCCAAACTAGCTATCTTATGTTTTTAATAACTGTCTGAAAGAGTTGTACCAAATAATTACAAGCATTTCTTGTTTCAGTTCTTAATAGATGAGTATAACGTCAATAGCCATTTGCACAATATAAAAGAGAGAAAAAACATAAAGTATTAGAAATAATGTATTTGACTCATCTATATTATTGCAAAGTGGCCAAAATGGTGTATATAATTTTATTAATTTATTTGTAAATTTTTGCTTCTTTGTTTGGTCGGTTTCGGGTTTTGTTTGTATTTGTTTATTTTGCAGTGGTATTGCATTCATTCATTTACTCATTCATTCATTCATTTACTCATTCATTCATTCATTCACTCCCTATTCATTCACAAGTTATGGGGAAATGGGAAAATTTTAAGCTGAGTTGATGTTCAAAACATATAATTCTGTACTTAGAGTTATGCCTCAACAGCACAGCACGTAAATATTAGGGATGAAAACTGAGGTAGCTAGGACACTTGGGGGAAGCTGGGAAGTTTTAAGGACAAGCTTCCCCCCTCCCCACTACCACTAGATAGTGTAGAGTTATTCCTTCAAGGCTTTAGTTGAAGGAAAGGTCATAGTCAACAAGAATCCTCTGTTGCCAGAAGAAAAATATATAGAGAGTACATAATTTAGCATCACTATTTTGTAGAGGTCTTAAAGTGTCTTAACAATTTTCATCACTAGCTATATTATACTAATTACAAAATCCTCCCCTCAACTTGATAGAACACAGGAAGTTGACCTCATTTTGTCAAATTTGACATGTTTGACAAAATTAAGTTCACTTCCTGATCTATTATGAAGAGAAAGGAGTTTGCAATTAGTATTTAGCTAGTGATTGACATTGCTAAGATGTTACAAATAGCCATGCTAAAAATGTACTCTCTATACATTTTTTCCCTCATACATTCAGTATGTGTAGCTGATCTCTACCAAGTGAACAGGACTAGGACTCAGTGTTACTCTGATGTAGCTGAGTTTATATGCTACCGGCAAGTACCATATACAAGTTGGACTATTACAAGTCGTAGTAGTGAAGAGTCAGTTCAACTGAACCTCCACAGTGTGATTGGTGGAAGAACAAAGTCTGGCACAATAGATGTAGGCTAATTACAATTTAGATGCGGTACATTACAAACCTGATAATTCCGGTATTGTACCGGATGTTCAGGTACACTTGGCATCTATGAATCATAAACTGTTTCAATTTATTGATGAAGCATTAGTAAACCCATAAAGTGCTGTCCCTTTCCTCTTGCATAAATCGATGTATAGTGTTCTATTAATCCATTGTATTATGCTTAAGCAACTCTCAGTTGTCAATCTCAGTTAGACAATTGCAAGTGATAGTGAAACAAATCATTGGAGGCTAAAAAGGTTATGACATAGGGTCTACAATCATGCCATCAGAAATTATTTTAACCCCAACTACAAGCGGTTCCACCAGTTATAGAGTAACATGGACACCATCCTACTACAATACTTCAAGATACATGTTAACAGTTTATCCTCCTGAATCCTACACACAGGAAGATCTCATCATCCGCAACATTGATCACAGTACAGTACACAACATCACTATAGCACTCAATGGCTGCCCACACAGGATATATTCTACTTTTATACCGAGTAAGAATAGATGTCATAACAAAAAAAAATTGGTATTTTATTGCCATATTATTGTTTGCATAGGTTGCCCAATGTTGATTTCTCAGGATGTGCTAAACTACAGAATGTTTGGAACCGGACAAATGACTGTACATTTAGTGAATAATCAGGTAGCCCGGTGTGTAAATGTAACAATGTGGGAGATAAATTTTGTTTCACAACTCACTACTGCAAAAGGTACGACATATTGATGTTAAATATTCGCGTAGTATATAATGTGTATGTATATAATATATGTATGCAATTGTACGAAGAGAAAATAGTTTCTTGAAATAACCAATAGACTTTGCAGATGGCATCATTCAGTTTGTCAGAGAAGTGCACAAACATTACTTAGCTAAAGTACTGCATCAAACAATCTTTGATGCATCATTGTGTCTTATGTCAGCTTGAATTTTTTACTGCCATTTGCATTACTCTATACTGTGTTTTTTTTGGCTGTAAACCCACAAAATTAAATATTAATACACTAATATGATTATATACAATTAGAACATACCACTTTTCAAGCAATTAGTTAATTTGCACAATGTTAATCAATTACTGCATATGTTTATAAAACAGATATTTCTGAACCAACTAATTTAACATTATCACAAGATCTAAACACTTCACCAGGATATCACTGTCCGAATGAATGTTGTCCAAAAAATGAAACTTCAAATATTTCACTGGTAGTCATTTTGTGTGTAATAACAACCTGCATTCTAACTATCATAATTCATATATTAATACTCATTATGTGGAAATGGAATAACTGTGGTAAGTCAGTACTATAAAAAAAAATCTATTGTATTAATACATATGTAGTGCCTCAATATTGGTATGTATTATGTAGGCAAAATTGAACAAATATCATGCAGGTAAATAATTCTAGAAATTATCTACAATAGGTCGGAATTATATGAAGACAAGAAGTAAATATTATACATTCATAAATAGTATGCTTGCAGGAGTTCATGCCAGCAAGGTGATGCAATAAACAGCAAACAGATAGCAACCGTCAAGGTAAAAAGTTATTTCAGTTAGTTATATAATAAGTAGAGAATGAAATTTAGTGATTTGTTCACATAATTAAATAATTAATATCAATAACACCTTTTTATTGTATTGGGTTAACAAAATGTAAATGACAGAGACTAAAGTATTGCTAGCTACTTCATCTGTTCCACTGGTACACTGTAAATTTTAGTTTTTATCACATACATAGAATGATGCCTATGACACTATTGAAATTAGCAGACAATTAACTCCTCCCAGTCGACATTGTGCTGACAATATAGAGGATTCTTATGCAGTTCCCATGTTAGAGGTAAGTGCTGGTTTTCTTTTGCATATTTTCTAATTAATTGAAATATTGAATGTTATGTTTACTTATAGAGAGATAATCAAGTACACCAAATCGATGAGGTTCCACACCCTAGAGTTGCTGGTATAATCTATCATACTTAATTTTCAATGCTCCACAGTAAATTCCTCTGAAAAAACGTGCCTTAAAACTTGAAAATAGAACTGGTTGGTTTTAATCAGCATCTTAGCAAACTCTCTCACATGTTACAAACAAACACTTGTAAACTTATTTCATTTATATCGATAATAATAGTTACATTGCTTTGTTATGTCGGTTTTTTATACATTTATCCTACTACATTGCTGGCTACCAATGTTTATACATATATTAATATTACCTCTTCCTAGATTAAATGCAAGCCTTTTGTTCCTTCAGAGTATACATCTGTTAACAAAAAAGTTTGTTTCATTATGCACAGTTGTATGTATCATATAACTGTTGTTGCAAATTACATGATCCTTAAAATCCAATATCAATCTTTGTTATCACTAATATTGTCCCAAAATTTTGTGTAATTTGGAATATATTTTCAATGTTGTTCCCATTAACATGATAAACACAGCTTGTTGGCAAACTGTAGCTGTCACTATATGACATAGATTTAGTTTTTCTTTGATAGTAAAAACATTTTCTTAGTTATGGTATTAGTTCAATTTAAGCTGTATCGCTGCTTCCTTAAACTTTATTTTATTATACATGAATTGACCAATTAAATCCCCCTAAAATCTATTATCTTTGTGTTAGTATTGATACATGTATACTGGCTGGTGGTAATCTGAATTCACTTAGTATGTGTAGCTGATTTCTATTAAGAGAACTGGACTAGAACTCTGTGTTTTTCAGCTGATTTAGCTGAATTTGTTGGCTCCCTACAGTTAACAACAATTAATTGAAGGTTACTTGTATCAGTAGTGGTTAAGTGTCTTGAGTTTTAAGTTTCTGATACTGTGTTAAGAATGATGTTTGATAATGTATGTTCTAGTTCACAACCACATCTGGGTAATATCCTTCTCTGTGACTACTTTGATAGTACGATTGTCTATCTGCAGTAATAATGTGCAATGGTGAAAAGATTACATATTACCTGCAAAAGTGTAAAAAAAGCTGTCATCGGTCACTTACTTAACCTATAATACAAGACATTTCTTCACACTTACAGTGTTACATGAACCATACTCTTCTACATGTCTTCAAAATACACAATCCTCCTGAATCCTACACACAGGAAGATCTCATCGTCCACAACACTGATAACAGTACACCATACAACATCACTATAGCTCTCAACATGTACCTACTTTTTTTTAAGATACTCATAACTTCAAATATTCATATCATTTCATGTGATGTGTGACATACATTCATTTATGTTATGCAGATAATTATTATACTGAATTGTGGCTATTTTTTTGTAAAACAATGTTAAAAATAGTGTACTTACACTTTTATAAACTTCCTCAACTACTCCTTACTGAAGTTGCTATCTTTCATAAGCAGGAAGTGTACTATTTGATACTGCTATATGTATGTTTGTCATGAATCACAACGCGCGAGGCCTAAACATGATACTTGGGTTTGTAAAGTTTGTTTGGTGCTTTTCTTACTGGATACTAATATGTGTTCTAATCATAAATTCTAATATAGTTTGTTTAGGGGTTCTTTACTAAGTGAACAGAATCAGGACTCTGTGTAACTCTGATGTAGCTGAGTTTGTATGCTCTCAATATGGTAATGATATTGTTATTTGGAGATTTTCAGCCAATGGAGGCAGTCAGAGGAGAATTTACTTCCTTCTTCCCCTTGACAACACTCCAGAAAGAAGAATCAAACATAACACACTGGAGTCTACCAGAGTGGAGGGTCACCTCATTTTTGCCAACTCATCCTTCTTCAAGAGTAGCCTAACTATTGATGCATCACTATCTGTTACTATTAGTTGTAACTCTATAGATGAAATTATGTACCATCCTTTAGATAGTGAGTGAATGGTAGACACATGAATGTGGATGTCATTATTCTCAGAATAATAAATTGCACGCATGCAACAAATTGGTTGCTACTGTTTTCTTGGTCATTGGTTGAAATCTCTCTTCAAAGTGCTTAACTAGTATTATTGTACTGTGAAAAAAGTTGAATTACACAGTAAACTATACTAAGTACTATTGTACTGCTTGTAATGTTCTTTTATTAGAATCTGGTTTAGTACCAACAGATATTTTCCTAACTTCTACTGATACTGATCCCTCAAGTTACAACATTTCATGGATGCCTTTCTTATCCAATGTAAGATTCATCATAACAGTTTATCCTCCTGAATCCTACACACTGGAAGATCTCATCATCCACAACACTGATAACAGTACAGTACACAACATCACTATAGCGCACAATGACTGCCCACACAGGATATATTCCACTTTTATATTTGGTAAGAAATGTCCTAATTGTGTATTAATTATCATAATGTAATAGTGACATATTATTATGCTTTAGGATGCGAAATTCTGAATACTCCTGAAATCTTAGAATACCAAGTTTCTACAACTGGAGAAATGTCTGTGCATTTGTCAAACAATAATCACATAATACAATGTTAACAAATCTTGGGAACAAAACATTTTATTCACATATACCAAAGGTAACCTAATTTGTGTAATTGCATAATCAATGCATAGCAGATACTAGGCATAGTTTAAAAATTGATCACCTTTCATGAAAGATAAAGTAGCCTTAAAGAAGCTGTAAGTCTATTGTATTGAAATAATGCTATATTTTTATTAAATACTTTAATTACATATTAAGATTATGACTGTAATTGCTATATACATATGTACATTACAGAGAAAATGGAGGATTCCCCAACAGTTTTCACTGCTACATTACAACCAAACACTTCTCAACAATATGAATGTCCAAACCATGATTGTCCAAATAAGGAAACTTCAGACATTGTACTAATTGTCATACTGAGTGTAATAGCATCGTGTATACTAAATATAACAATAACTATGGTAATACATATTACATGGAAATGGAGCAAATGTGGTGAGTCAGATGTAAATTTTAACTGAGTGATATAACAATTACAATGGGTCACATACAGGGAAAATGAAGTGCTTGTCATACAGGTACACACGGCCCATTATTTTGTGTGTATGTTTATAATAGTGTAATAATTAAATGTACACATAGGCACTCCAACAAGCACATTGCTTCAAAAGAAAAAGCAGAAATACAGACTACAATGGTAAGCTAAATCTAAATATTTTTGATCACAACATTAAAAAAGTTATACATTACAACAGAAAATTTGAGTAACATCTTGCCACACTTGTTTATTTAACTTAATGGTGATATGAAAAGGCTTATAATGTAAAGTATTTTAACATTTTTGTAGAATGCTGCTTATGCCTCTGTTCAAGTCAGTAGACAATTACCTTCCTCAGTTCAAACTGGTGAAGATGAAGTTAGCGAAACTAATGCCATTCCCATGTATTAGGTAAAGTGTTACTTTATAACAACATATTCAAAGTTGCAAACATAATTATTATATCAAATTAGAGAGATTACTTTCTACAGCAATGCCAAAGTTTGTTTGGCTCTGATGTTAATCCAAATATTCATGTGTGTACAAGTAATAGAAGTTTGATTTAATATTTTTATTTTCTTGTATTATGATACAGATCAACTTCCTGCTCTACCTCCTAAAATGCCTCCTCATCAGAAATTTGAAGGATCTTGTGTGTACGCATTACATTCAGACAAATTTTTAGAAACTTTGTAGATAATACTAACTTTTTATGCTCCTTCATTTTAAGTATTCCATGTGCAATGTGTTAAAAATTAACACTTGCTACTTATTGCATTATTGATATCACTTGACATGTAATAAACTCAGACAATTTTTAGAACAAACTATTCCAACAGATTATTCTGTGGTAATTCTTATACTTTACCAATATAGAACATTTGTACTTCATTATGCATGAGCAAACACCTGCTGCCCCCAGACACCTAGGGTTTACTGGGTTGAGGACCGTATGGATTGAATACGACAGTAGGTGTAAGTCGTGGAAGTCATAAAAGCAATTGATTGTTTCTATAGTAAACATTAATAAACATTACTACTGTATATTGTTTATTTATGATGTAGCATTAGAGTGTGTGTATTGTGAGATAGCATAGCATATGCAAATGAATCTTACAAAAACTGAGCATTGAGCAGGAAGAATTAAACATACCACACTGGAGTCTACTAGAGTGGAAGGTCATCTCATTTTTGCCAACTCATCCTTCTTTAAGAGTAGCCTAACTATTGATGCATCACTATCTATTACTATTAGTTGTAACCATAGAGATGAACTTATGTACCATCCTTTAAACAGTGAGTGAATGGTAGACACATGAATGTGGATACCATTTTTCAATGAGAATAATAAATTGTACGCATGCAAAAAATTGGTTGCTACTGTTTTCTTGGTCATCGGTTGAAATCTCTCTCTTCAAAGTGCTTAACTAGTATTATTGTACTGTGAAAAAAGTTGAATTACACAGTAAACTATACTAAGTACTATTACTAGTGATGTGCTCTAAGCACAAAATAGCGAAGCGAGCGAAGCATGTTCCCTGTAATTGCAGCTATTCCATGCATGCTTGGTGTGGCTACAAAATGCTGTCAGATTCTTTACTTTGCTACCTGTTCCTGTTTCGTTTTAGCTCTCCTCCTCGCCCTGTCTTTTTCATTTCTTATCGCTCTCCTTACTAATTTTTCTTCAGGAGTTTCTAACGCCCTCAAAGCTCTTGACCGAGCGTTTCTAATGTTTTGTCTACTGGGCATCGCTACTTCGTACGGCGGGTAAACAAAACAAAATGTTGCTAAGAAGGTTACCCGGCCCGCACAAGCGCGTAGGAGAAAGGGTACACACGTACGCCCACGCAAGAACAAAAACAATTTCTAGACCTAAATATATATATATTTTGCGAACTCATTAGAGAGTCAGCTCCGCTCGCTTCGCTCGCTTCGCTGAATTAATAATAGGTACTGTTTGTAATGTTCATTTATTAGAATCCGGTTTAGTACCAACAGATATTTTCCTAACTTCTATCAATACTGATCCCTCAAACTACAACATTTCATGGATGCCTTTCTTATCTAATGTAAGATTCATCATAACAGTTTATCCTCCTGAATCCTACACACAGGAAGAACTCATCATCCACAACACTGATAACAGTACAGTACACAACATCACTATAGCACACAATTACTGCCCACACAGGATATATTCCACTTTTATATTCAGTAAGAAATATCCTAATTGTGTATTAATTATCATAATGTAATAGTGACATATCATACAATAGGCTGCAAATTTCTGAATGCTCCTGAAATCTTAAAATACCAAATTTCTACTACTGGAGAAATGTCTGTGCATTTGTCAAACAATAATCACATAATACAATGCATTAACAAATCTTGGGAGCAAAACTTTTTATTCACATACACCAAAGGTAACCTAATTTGTGTAATTGCATAATCAATGCATAGAAGATATTAGTCATAGTATAGTATATATCACTTTTTATAAAAGATAAAGAAGAGTAATTATTTTTAAAGTAATGAACGCTGTAATTATCTGTATTATCATAGTAATGCTAGATTTATTAAATACATAAAATTATATAGTAAGATATTATTATATCATATGTATATAGTGAAAATGGAGAATCCCCCAACATTTTTCACTGCTATACTGCAACCAAATACTTCTCCAAGATATGAATTTCCACAATGTGATTGTCCAACTAATAAAACTTCAAATATTGCACTAATTATCATACTAAGTGTAATAGCATCATGTATACTAAATACAACAATAACTATGGTAATACTTATTACATGGAAATGGAGTAACTGTGGTGAGTGAATTATAAATTCTAACTAAGCAATATTAATTTTTACAATTGGTTACATACAGGGAAAATGAAGTGTTTGTCAACCAGGTATACAAGGCCTATTATTTCTGCATACTTTTATAATAGTTATAATTAAATGTTAACATAGGCACTCCAACAACCACATTGCTTCAAAAAAGAAAGCAGAAATTCCGACTACAACGGTAAATTAAATCAAGTTACTTTGATCGCAGTATAGCAAAAAAAATTGATGCATTACAATAAATATAATATGTTAGTAACATCTTGCCATATTTATTTATTTAACTTGACGATAATATGAAAGGGATTATAATGTAAAGTATCATAACACTTTTAGAATGCTGCTTATGCCTCAATTCAAATCAGCAGACAATTACCTTCCTCAGTTCCAACTGGTAGAGACGAAGTTAGCGAATCTTATGCCATTCCCATGTTATAGGTACAGTGTTACTTTATACAATATTTTCAAAATTGTAAACATTATATCAAATTAGAGAGATAATTATTTTCCATGACAAGACCAAGGTTTGTCTGGCTATGCTTTCAATTCATATATTCATTTGTGTACAAGTGACAGAAACTTGCTTTTATACTTTTTTTTTGCATTATGTTACAGATCAACTTCCTCTACCTCCTAAAACATCTCCCTGTCAGAATTTTTAAGGAACTTGTGTGTATCCATTGCATTAAGACAAGCTTTAGAAACTTTTTAGATTATACTGACTTTTTTATGCTGATTCACTTTAAGTATTCCATGTGTAATGTGTTAAAGATTAACACTTGCTAATTGTATTGATATCACATGACATGTAATAAACTCAGATAATTTTTTCACGATGTTGTAGGGTTCATACAGTTTGTCCTATGTATACCACTGTGCAAGTTTTAGATGTGTTTTCGATACACCACTCCTCCTTTACAAATAAATGGAAGTTAGCCTTTTGGATGGACCAGTATGCATTTCAATGTCTAGTGTGGTTTAATGTATTTCTAATGTCAAAGTGTGATTCTTTCTCAGATGGATGTTCCACATAAGGTAATGTAACTGTGACTTTTTAACATTATCTTCTTTTTTGGTGTTACTTTTTATGACTTTAGACTGTTATTCCTCTTAATGAAAGAAATTGGATATGTGCAACATCTATGTGAGAGAATCAAAATAATTTAACATCACGTCGATATTATAATAACATTCAAACGACACACAATACACTGAAATGAATACTGGTCCATCTAATAGACAAACTTCCATCTATGCAAGAAAGAGGAGTGGTATATCAAATACAATGTGAATCCTGCAACATGGTGCATATAGGAAAAACTTTACAATATCGTGTGAATGAACACAAAAGAGCACTAAAATTAATGGATACCAATCTATCTGCAGTTGCTCTATAATGCAACTGAAAAGAATCGTGAAATTGATTGGGACAATGCTCAAGTAGTCGACTGCCAGCAAGTTTTATAAGGTGTTATTAACAATCATGGCAAATTAAATTAAGTGGGCCAGCATTCAATAGAGATTCTGGTTTATTGCTTCCAGTCCAAAATTTAGCCAACAGGTCTTGTTGTGTGCTGTAGCTTATGTCATGGAAATGTGTTTCTGTCATAGAAACATTTATTGTAGACATTGTTTTACTTCACTGGTATATCTTCACACACTGATGATGGCCATTGTAAAATGGTTGAAATTTTTTATTAAAATATTTTATGACTAGTGAAAAGTACAATATATTTGAAAGTAACATCACAGGATATTACGTCACCTATTGTTTGTGGTCTTCTCAATTAGCGATGGGAACTGAGCAAAACTGCTCAATGTCAATCTAGAGCCTTTCCAGCATAGCGATTGGTAAAGGGTCAGGCTACGCGAGATTAGCATTGAACTCGGCATTGAACTATTATACTATGGCATTGAACTATGGCATTGAACTACTATGCATT